>Ga0209061_1000344_pt1 | contig 130158 bp, 107 predicted proteins | sample Coa_R1_10_FD_187157 | JGI IMG/M metagenome (GOLD analysis project Ga0209061, IMG submission 187157) | Surface soil microbial communities from Centralia Pennsylvania, which are recovering from an underground coalmine fire - Coalmine... | ecosystem: Environmental > Terrestrial > Soil >... | reverse complement strand
GACCAGCCGGAAAGATCATTATAGATGTTAGTCTTATGCTGCATAGCGGCGATCATCTCTTCGTGCCAGGGCCAGGAGGGATGCGCGCCGATAATGGTCAGGCCGGGGAAGTCGGCTGCCAGCGAGTCGAGGTGGATGGGGCGGGTGTAATCGAGCTTGATGCCCATTCCACCAGGTGTCCCCGCACCCAGCCCGTTCGTCCCGGTATGAAAGAGCGCGGGAATGCCTAGCTCTTGAATTTTTTCCATTAAGGGATAAAAAGCGGGATCATTGGGATAGAACGCCTGCACGCCCGGATGAAACTTCGCCCCTGCCAGCCCCAGGTCTTTGACAGCGCGCTCGATCTCCTTGACCGCCCACTTGCCCTTGTGTGGGTCAACGCTGGCGAAACCTATAAATTGCTGAGGGTAGCGCTCCACTATGGCGGCAATGTAGTCGTTGCCCAGGGGAGGCAGTCCGGTCGCGGTTTCCGCATCCCACGCCAGCAGGACACCGATCATATCCAGTTCCGCGTAATCAGCCGCGATCTGCTCGATATCTTTCAGCTTTACTTCTGTGCGGAAAAACCTCTCAGCAGCCTTTGCATAGGGGCCTAATGTTACCTGCATAAACTCCGTCGTCGGCAGATGCACATGAAAATCTATCGCTCGTGGCATAGCGCATTCCTCCCCGATAAATATGTAAGTACAACTGTGTACACCCTATTATAGTCGCGCACGAACCCGTAAAGTCCAGAGAGCGAGAAGAACTTGTGGTAGACTATACATAGTGTCACTCCACAGGCGAGAAAAGAGGAGGCAAGAACAATGAGCAATAACACCGAAGAACAAATTACTCACAATGTGATTAATAGCATGGCAGAAGCGCCCAATGCGCGCTTGAAGGAGGTCATGACCAGTCTCATCACCCATCTGCATGCCTTTGTGCGCGAGATTGGGCTGACAGAGGAGGAATGGATGCAGGGCATTCAGTTTCTGACCCGGACGGGCCAGATGTGCGACGATAAACGGCAGGAATTTGTTTTGCTCTCCGATGTGACCGGCACCTCCATGCTGGTCGATGCTATCAATCATCGAGCAGAGGACGGGGCAACGGAGAACACGGTCTTCGGCCCGTTCTACCGCGAGGGCGCGCCAGAACTGCCACTGGGAGCTACCATCAGCCAGGATGGGCGAGGCGAACCAGCGGTAGTGATGGGGCGCGTGCTTTCTATCGCTGGCACTCCTATTCCCGGCGCGCTGCTCGACGTGTGGGAAACCGATGAGAACGGCTTATACGAGCAGCAAGACCCTGAACAGCCCGATATGAACCTGCGCGGCAAGTTTCGCAGCGACAGCGAGGGGCGCTACTGGTTCGTGGGCATCAAGCCTGTCTCCTACGCCATACCCAACGACGGGCCGGTCGGACAATTGCTGCGAGCGCTGGGACGCCATCCATATCGCCCGGCCCACATTCACCTGCTCGTTTCAGCCGAAGGGTTCGTACCGGTTACGACACACCTCTTCGTCAAAGGCGACCCTTATCTTGATTCGGACGCCGTGTTCGGCACGAAAGATTCGCTGGTGGTCGATTTCATACGGCACGACTCAGCCGCAGAGGCCGCGCGGTATCATGTTACCGCCCCATTTTATACGGTGGAGTATGACTTTGTGCTGAAACCGCGCACGAGAAAATAAGCTCTCCTGCCTGTACTTTTGTACAGTTTTTTCTCCAGCGTCCTATTCAATGGGAACAGCCCTTTCTTTTTTGAAGTATAGGGCATATCATAGTGTGTATAGTATTACTATCGAAAATTCCTCTAGAAAGGCAGAGTCTCGTTTTTTATGAAAAAACCCGCTTATAAATGGGTTGCGCTCTCGGTCACAACCATTGGCTCGTTGATGGTCGCCATAGACTCCACCATCGTCATTCTGGCGCTGCCCAATATGCTGCAAGATTTGCACTCGGACCTGGTGCGTATGACATGGGTGATTATGGGCTATCTCATCGTCAATACCATCTTGCAGCTCACTTTTGGCCGTATGGCGGATATGTTTGGCCGTGTGAAAATGTACAACCTTGGCTTCATTATCTTTACCATCGGTTCTGTTCTTTGCGGACTTGCACTTAACGATACATTTTTGATCGGCTCGCGCCTGATTCAGGGCATTGGAGGTGCGATGCTTTCCGCCAACGCTATGGCGATTATTACCGAGGTTTTCCCGGCCAATCAGCGCGGGCAGGCCATGGGTATCAACACGATCACCTGGGGCGCGGGCAGTGTGCTTGGCCCGGTGCTCGGTGGCCTCATCCTGGCCGTCACCTCCTGGCGCTGGATTTTCCTCGTCAATCTGCCCGTTGGCATCGTCGGCACCCTTGCCGCCTATATCCTGCTGCACGATATCGCGCCTAACCCCAGGGGAGAGCGTTTCGACCTTTTCGGAGCCTTCCTCTTCTGCGTCGGCCTTGTCACCTTGCTGCTTGGCTTAACCAGTAGCGTCGGAACGGGACTTTCGCCGCTCGTGCTGGGATTACTGGTGATCGCGGTGGTCGCCTTTGTCGCCTTCGTCTTCTGGGAACGGCATACTTCCCATCCGATGCTCGACCTGAATCTTTTTTCCAGTCGGCGCTATGCCTTCTCCGTCGTGGCGGCAACGCTCCAGTCGCTTTCCGTCTTCGCAGTCAACTTTCTGCTCATCTTCTACTTGCAGGGTGTGCGCGGCTACAGCCCGCTGACCGCCGCGTTGCTCATCCTGCCGCTGCCACTGGTCACATCGGTAGTCGGACCGCTTGCCGGACGCTGGGCGGATCGTGATCGTTTCGGAGGCGCGACGCCTGCCACCGTGGGCCTGATCGTGCAAGCCCTGGCGCTGGCCATACTTGCCTTCCTGACACCCACCTCCTCCTACATCACACTCGCCGTCGCGCTGGCTCTGATGGGACTGGGCGGCGGTCTCTTCTGGTCGCCCAACACCAGCACGACGATGGGAGCCGCGCCACGCAATCGTCTTGGTGTTGCCTCAGCCACGTTGAACACATTGCGTAACGTAGGTATGGTATGCAGTTTTGCTGTTGCCCTGGCCGTCGCGGCCGCTTCAATGCCACCCGCGCTGGTCAACGAGGTCTTCCTCGGCACTGTAGGGCACCTGCAAATATCTATTGCGCTCGCGTTCACTAACGCCATGAGCCACGCCTTCATAGCATCAGGACTCATCTGCCTGCTCGCGATCTTCTTCTCTATCGTGCGCGAGGGCAAACGGGCATCAGTTCCCGCCGCTGTCCCGCCAACCACAGCCGCCGCAGGCGCATCGTTCGTGCCAGAGGATGCTACCGATGAAGTGACAGAGCGGCCAGCCGCCCACTAATGGTGGACGACAGACAAAGAAAGTCGGGGAGCACTAGCTTCGTCTTTTGCTCCCTGAATTTCTCTCTGCTATTCAAAAAACTTGTCTGAACCTTCCCCTGGACTCATCTATTCAGGACACGTGCAAGGACGAGCACGTCCTTGCAACTGGCTCGTTGTTATTCTCATACTCGCTATTTCCGTTTTGAGTTTGCTGCACATTCGCCAGAACGAGTATGAGGCAGCGATACTGGTCACACCCGATTACCCTTCCTATGCGGATGCAGCTATGCGCACGCTGCAAAGTATGTATAATCCTGAGACAGGACAGTGGTTTGATGTGCCGTGGTGGCAACAGGCCAACGCACTGGAAACAGTCATCGACTACTCCTCACTCACCCACAGCACAGCATACCTGGACGATATCACCGACACTTTTGAACATAACAACCAGCAATCGTTCCTTGATGGTTACTACGACGACGAGGGCTGGTGAGCCATTGCCTGGATCAAGGCCTGCAACCAGACTCACAACAGCATCTACCTGTTTATGGACGAGAATGGCGCGAAGGTGATAGAGGAGCAAAAGTAGCGCTCCCTCTTGCGAAACAGGCAGTAAAGCGAGAGGCGGGGTTAGCCGGGACAGGCTATAATAAGAGAAAGCGCATATTGTGCGCGTACTGTTCGCTTATCTAAAAATTTGAGGGAACAGCCATGAATGAGAACCAACAAAATGCTTCTGGCATGAAAGCCATCACGGTCTCCCGCCAGTATGGCAGTGGCGGCGGCGAAATTGCTGCGCGACTGGCCCACCGATTGCAGTGGCAACTTATCGACCACGAAATTGTGGCGGAGGTCGCCCGCGAACTGGGGATGTCCGAAGAGGAAGCTGAAGTGCACGATGAGCGCTCCGAAAGCTTCATCTCGCGTCTCCTCGGCTCCATGCAACTCGCTTCCCCGGAATTACTGGCAAACGCGCCCATGATCCCACTCTCACCGGGAACGCAAGAACAGATTTATCATGATGCATTGCAACGAGTCGTCGAGACAGCAGCGAACACGGGCAATGTAGTCATCGTAGGACGCGCCGGGCAGGTGATCCTGGCAAAGCGGCGCGATGTATTGCACGTGCGCATCGTTGCCCCGTTTGAGCAGCGCGTCCGCTACGTCATGCAGCGTGAGGGGTTGGATGAAGCCAGCGCCCGCGCACGAGTTCAACAAAAGGACCGTGACCGCGCGCACAATCTGCAATCGCAATACCACCGTGATATCAACGACCCTCTGCTCTATGATCTGGTTGTTAACAGTGGCGTCCTCGATCTGGAAAGCATACTGGACCTGACTCTCCTGGCCCTTGAGCGCAAAGGTCGTCGCCTCGCGGTTAAGACCTCGGAGCTTGGCGCAGTCGCTGGCCTGACGCCCTATCCCGGCAGACCAGCCGACCTGCATCTGCGTCCATCAGAGTCCGCATCACCGTCACAAAACGAACAGGGGACATAATAGCCGGTGAAATGAGGACAACTCATCCTGAAACTATCCCGATTTCACAGACGCTTCTTAACATGTGAGTTATGTTGGCATGTGACCTGGCAGAAGACACGCTGGTGCCATCCGTGGTAATAGAAAACGCCACGAATGGCACCGGATGTAGTAAGGTCACATCATGCGTCAGTGAATGAAAGGATAGGAAACATTATGGCACAGCTACAACTTGGTTGGAAGGCGGGTCCAGAACAATATCCCCCCAACGCACTGCTCGATTATGCCGTCGTTGCCGAGCAGTCCGGGTTCGACACCATCGATTCAAGCGATCATTTTAATCCGTGGGATCCTGCCGGACAGGCTTCATTTGTATGGACATGGCTTGGTGCAGTGGCCGCTCGCACCAGCAAGATACACATGGGTACCGGTGTGACCTGCCCGATTATCCGCTACAATCCGGCCATCATTGCGCAGGCGGCAGCTACCGTCTCGGTTCTGGCCCCCGGTCGTGTCTACATGTGCGTAGGCACAGGTGAGGCGCTGAACGAATATGCCGCGACCGGCATGTGGCCCGGCTATAACGAGCGACAGGCCATGCTTGCCGAGGCCATCGCTCTCATTCGCGCCCTGTGGAGCGGCCAGCAAGTTACCTTCGACGGAACCTACTACGAGACGCACAAGGCAAAACTCTACACGCCTCCTGCTTCGCCGATCCCTCTCTGCGTCTCTACTATGGTGCCTGAAAGCGCAAGCTTTGCGGGTCAGTATGGTGACGGCTTGATAACCGTCGGCGGGAAAGAACCTGAGCAATATAAGCAGCTTCTCAAAAACTTCGACGAGGCCGCCAGAAGCGAGGGTAAAGATCCCTCGAAAATGCCCAAAATGATCGAACTCAATGTGGCATATACCGATGACTCCGATGCCGCCATCGAGTGCCAGAAGAAATACTGGGCGGGAACCTTCATCCCGGCACTCTTCGATCAGAAGATTTACACGCCGCAGATGTCGGCAGAAAACGGCAAATCGATCGGCGCGGACACTATTATGAAGATGTGCTGCATCTCTGGCAAAGCCGAAGATCATATCAAATACGCTCAGCAATTCATCGACCTGGGCTTCACTACCCTCTTCTTCCACTCAGCAGGCCCCGATCAGCGCTCCTTCATCGAAAGGTATGGACGCGAAGTGCTTCCACAAATCCGTGCGAAGAATGGTGTGCAACAGCAGCAACAGGGCGCGGCAACATCAGGTAAGCGACAATCCTGAGCAGACTGAATAAACGCTGAGCAGGGGCAGGCAGATTGATCATGCCCTCCGCTCAGCATCTTTCTGTACAGAAAATTTGATCTATTCCACCAGCCCTTTGCGCCGCATCTGTCCCAGGTCATATTCAGCAGGCGCTAAGGAGCTGATTCCGGCCTCCGCACAGAACCAGCCGATGAGAACGAAACCAAGTTGAATGCCCTGCGCTATTTGAGCCGGCTCGGATGAGAGCAGGTTCAGACACTCCTGCCTTAGTTCTATCGCCATACCCTCTCCGCCATCATGACGGTTGTAGTAGCCGCGCAGAAGTGAGACGTGAGGCAGGATATCCTCGTAGCGCAGACGATAGGTGGCCGCAAGCAGCATCAGCCAGTAACCTACCTGGCTGCCTTCCAGAATCGTGTCAGACTGCCGCCCGCTATGAACATGCTCCCCACTTTGCACATCGGCCAGTTCCTGCAATTCGTCGGCCAGACGCCCTGCAAGATAGACGGGGCTATGCTCCTGCAAAAGCCGTGAGGTGTTGGACTGCTCGCTCAAATCGTGGTCGCGCAGGTATAGATAGGCACCGTAGAGTTTACGCATATATTTTTCCAGCGTGCTCGCCTCCTCCGTTGCCATAGAGGCATCATTATATTCATCGGCTATAAGAAATGCCTGTATGACGTTCGGCGTAGAAGTTTGGGCATAGATTAGAGCAGGGTCAAAGACGCGCTCGGCTACCGTTTCATAGCTGTCATCCGGCAGCAGACGGCGGTAATAGCAACTGCGATAACCGCTATGACAGGCCGCGCCTCCGTGCTGGACAACACGAATCAGCAGGCTGTTCTCTTCACAATTCACGAAAATAGCCTGTACCTCCTGCACATTGCCCGACTGCTCTCCCTTGCGCCAGAGGGCATTGCGCGAGCGACTATAGAAGTGGGTATAACCGGTCTCGCGTGTTTTTTGCAACGCTTCCTCGTTCATAAAAGCTACCATCAATACTTCCCCACTGGCATCATCCTGGATAACAGCCGGGATAAGCCCCTGGCGATCAAACTTGAGCATACGTTTCTTACCTTCTTCCCATTGTTGTGATTGTTTCTCCGCTAAATACATCTCGTAAATATACGCCTCACATTATATGATAGTTGCTATTCTGAGCACGAACAATTCCCCCTTTCTCAAGGGAAAAGCATTGGTACACCTTCACCACATATTGTATAGTACAGGTATATATTTGCATCTATCCATCTCAATACTGACACTTGTCCTGAAAGACCGATTATCTGCCATAGCGGGAGGTATTTCTATGAAACTGGGACGTATTCCCAGAGGCTGGACGCCACAGCGTCGGACACCGGGCAGCGGAGCAAACCAGGAGGCTACAGTTATTTCATTTATTAGAGGAGAAAACAGATGAATAAGAAGTGGACATATACGAAGGGGCTGCATGACCTCGGCAATTCCGTCTACGCCTACCTGCAGCCGGATGGCTCATGGGGATGGAGCAACGCCGGCCTTATCACCGATGGCGAAACCTCGCTGCTGGTCGATACGCTCTTCGACCTCAAGCTCACGCAGGAAATGCTCGACACCATGCGCCACTCCGTCCCGGCAGCAGCGCACATTGACATGGTAGTGAACACCCACGCCAATGGCGATCATTGCTACGGCAACCAGCTCGTCGCCGATGCGCAGATCATCGCCTCGCAGCGCACGGCGGAGGAGATGCTTGAACTGCCGCCAGAACAGTTTGCCTTTCTCATGAAACAGGCCCCGGCAATGGGCCAGGTTGGCGAATTCCTCAAAGCCGCCTTCTCGCCTTTCGATTTTGAGAATACCGCGCTGATTCCGCCGAAACAGACCTTCACGGGCGAAATGACGCTCAACGTGGGCGATAAGCAGGTGCATCTTATCGAAGTAGGCCCGGCGCACACACGGGGCGATACGCTGGTCTATATTCCCTCAGACCGCGTTATCTTCACGGCGGATATCCTTTTCATCGGCGGCCATCCCATCGCCTGGGCCGGCCCCGTCAGCAACTGGATACGCGCCTGCGACCGCATCCTGGGCATGGATGTCGAGACCATCGTCCCCGGTCACGGCCCCATCACCGATAAGCGTGGCGTGACTGAATTCAAGGGCTACCTTGAGTATGTCATGCAGGAGGCCCGCAAACGCTACGAAGCAGGCATGTCCTCTTTTGAGGCCGCTCAGGATATCACGCTGGATCAGTACGCCGCGTGGACAGATGGCGAGCGTATCGCTGTCACCGTCGCCGCCATCTACCGCGAACTCAGCGGTGACCAGTCCCATCCCAACAACCTGAGCCTGTTCGCAGAAATGGCCCAACTAAGGCTGAGATGAATACAATGCTATTCCACCTCAGTACGGCCAATACCATGCCCCTCTACAATTGCTAGCAAGTCTTGCTCGTCATAGTGTCCGCTCAGCGTTGGAGAGTCGCGCACAAACGATGCGAAGAATTCGTAAACGCCGTGCCGGGGCTTAAGAGCCAGTTTTGCCAGTCCCTGGACAGCCAGGCCACATGCGATACCAGCTTCCAGTACACACTGAAGTGCTTCAACAAGCAGCATGGGATCGTCAATGTGTCCGCTTCGCCTGGCGCGTGCGCTCTCTACTTCGAAGAGCGGCTTGATTAATGCCAGTACCTGCCCCTCTGGCGCAAGCAGGCTGGTTGCCAGGGGCAGCGCCTTCGTGAGCGAAAGATAGGAGAGATCGAGCGTGATGAGCGTTGGAGGTGGAGTGAGCATGGGTGGAGTGAGATCGCCCAGGTTTGTACGCTCAAGGTTGCGCACACGTGGGTCGGCGCACAGACGCCCCACAAGCTGGCCGTATCCGGCATCGACCGCGTAGACGAGGCTGGCTCCATGTTGCAGCAGACAATCCGTAAAGCCGCCGGTCGAGGCCCCACAATCGAGGGCGACCTGTTCCGCGACATCGACGGCAAAATGATTAAGTGCCGCCTCAAGTTTATAGCCTGCCCGGCTGGCATAACGCAACCCACTACGAACGCGCACAACCGCATCCCTCGGCACAGGCATCCCTGGCTTATCCAGGCAATGACCGTTGACCAGCACCTTTCCCGCCATAATCCAGCGCCGTGCCTCATCAAGGCTCGCGAACATCCCTCGTTCAACCAGCAAAGCGGCAAGCGGCACCTTGCGCCTGCCGTGACCACCATGCTTGCGCAGTTTACAGTTATACTCTTCATTGTTGGATTGTGATCTTCCATGAGCGGGAGGCAATAATGTAAGCATCTTTTTTCCTTTCGTACCCTGAATATGGTTATCCTTTGTCTCAAGTGGGATAGAGTTGGATGCGCAAAGGGGAAGCGCGCATCTCAGGGTAGAAAGGCGGAGCGCGAACGGGGAAAGTTTGCGAGTAGCAAAAAACGATCCAGACGCTGCACGCGCGGATCGAGCGTAAAAAAGAGGCTATGCCGCTATGAGCGGCATGTACTCATACGACCACTCAATAGTACGGAAGCATAGTGCTGTCCTGTCTAACATGCACAGAATAGAACCACCTGTGTGGTCCATTGCCATCATAGCATAGAGTTGCAGATAGCGCAATCAGGGGGCTGATATGGAGATGCGAACGAAAAAGCCCTGCAATGAGGCATAATCAGCCCCAGTGAAGCCAGAGCAGGGCATGATAGAGCTGCACCTGCCACACCTTCCAGGCATGGTACCCTGGCTCAATATCGAGTTGGTACGGAATGTGCAACTGCTGCAGCAGTTGTGCGAACCGCAGGGTATCGGCATAGTAGGGCTGATCTTTCGTCGCCGCCCCAAGAAATATATGGAGCTTCCAGGCGGCCCGGTTCGCAGGGAGTGTATCCTGGGGACTATTCGCCCGCATGTAGGCGGCGTTGTTCCCCCATACGCTCCCTTCAGCCGTATAATAGCCGCCCAGCGAAATCACAAAACCGAAGACATCCGGGTGATGAATGGCGATATTCATGGCTCCAAAGCCGCCCATCGACAAGCCACCGATGCCTCGATACGCCGGTTCGGCAATGGTACGATACTTCGCATCCACATAATGTACCAGATCAACCGCCACGAAGGTCTCTATGTTCTGGTGACCATCGAAACTGTTTCCCCATTCGCTCGTTTCACCCGGTCGCCCGTTGCCGTCTGGAAAAACCATAATCACCTCCGGGATACTTTTGCTGGCAATGAGAAGATCGGCTGACTGAGTGGCATTGCCCGCAGTGATCCAGTCGGTGTCCTTGCCGGGCGAACCGTGCAAAAGATAGAGCGTCGGGTAGCGTTTTGTTCGCCCGTGCGGAGTATTATAGCCGGGCGGTAAATACACAAGAAATGGGCGTCTCTGCCCACCCAGAGCAGGACTGACCATGCTATCCTCAACAATAGAACCATGAGCAGGCAAACCGGAGTGCGCAGAAAGCGATGGAGGGACATGCAGGCCGATATCAGGCGAGTAAAGAAACAGGTCTTCTGAGCCGCTCGCCAGGACAATGAGAAGAATCATCACGCTGGCTGCCAGCCAGGGCCAGACGCCATTCGACAGAGAAGACAAGCGTGAACTTTCTGCTGCTCTTTTTGAAAGTGTTCCGCTATTGTCACGCCGCATGGCCTGTTGCCAGATTGCATACGCAAGGTGATAGAAAGGAGTGAGCAGCACTTCCCCCAGTGCCGCGCCGACAGCCGCGCCGATAAAGGCGCAGAGCAGGGCCAGCGCCTCGATCAGCACACAGGTATGTATCAGTGCAGCGATATTCAGCGGCTCCAGTGCTCCCACCGGGTCGCGCACAGGTTGTATCTCAAGCCGAACAAAGCCAGTAAGATAGGCGAATGAAAAGATGATATCCGCGCCGACAATTGCGCCTGCTTTGCGCCGGGTCCATATTGCCCCAATGAACGCTGAGCCTGCCGCCATCATCAATGCCGCAATAAATTGCGCCCGCAGTGGATCCAGGCCAAAGGCGATCAGCACAGTGACAAGATTTCCCATGACCGGGGTATTAAAGAGCAACAAACCGGCAAAAAGCGAGATGAGCAAAGGGAAGAGTACATGAAACAGCAGTGAACCATACTGTAATCGATCTTTCTTGAGAGAAGAGAAAAGCGATACTTTCATGCTTGCCTGTCCTCAAAGAAGCGCAACAGCAATTGCTGCGCTTTATCAAGATTGATGAACACGTAATAAAGCAAGGGCTATTTTCGGCAGCGCCAGCGTGGTGCTTACCGCCATATAGCGACTTTCCCAGCAGGGTTGAAATTTTTGTTTGAAGCGCAAAAGAGAACGATGCGTTTCCAGAAAGCGCAGGTGTTCAAAGGCAAAGTTCGCTAACTGTTTCTGGGCTGCCGTCATCTCCTGCCGCGTATCGGCCATAGCGACCGCTCCCAGGCTGACCACATGCGCGCCTTTATCGCGGAATCGCTCGATGGAGCGCACAATCAACAGCTCCATGATACCAGGTGGCGCGTCAGGTGTTCTCCGCATGAGATCAATCGCCCAGCCCTGGCGAATATGTTCAGGTTGAGATATTTGAGAACCATAGATGGGGGTGAACGTAACAAAGGCACAGACCTGGCCATCCATTCTGCTCGCAACTCCTGTGACCAGGCGGGGAAGTTCCATCACAGGCTCACCGTGCTGGGAAGTGATGGAGGAAACGACCTCCTCGGCACAGCGACACATATCCACCAGACCATCCAGTCGTCCCATACTAAAGCCCATTTCTGTCGCGTATTTCCCTCCTTTGCGCTCCAACCATTGGCTCGAAGCCTGCTGCAACCGGCTCATCACATCCTCAGGAGGAATGCCCTCATACCACGTGAGGCTTACTGCCTCACGTTCGGCCCGCCGACAGCTCGTGCGCACATTGGCCATCGCTGAACCCGCCAGCGTGAAGGTCTGCGGGTCGATAATCGCTTCCTCAGCAATCTTAAACGTCCGCAACCCTAGTTTGTGATAGAGAGGGAGGTAATCCGGGTGGGCCTGGAAAAATGCAACTCGCCAGTCTTGTTGCTCACAAAAAGCAAGAAAATCCCCGGTCAGGCGTTCACAAGCTGCCGGAGCGCAGATCGGGTCTCCCAGTGTCACCGCAACATTCCCCGCCAGCCGATAGCTGATAACTCCCTCCTTCTCATAGTCCAGGTAATGTAATACTCCTGGCGTAAGAGCGAAAAATGAAAGCGTTTGCCTCCCATAGCGATAGACCAGCTCCACCACCTTCTGCCGCGACTGGGCCAGCCGCTTCCCCTGATAAAGCATCCACCAGCGAACACTGACCGGGCGCAAGAGCGCGACCATGCCAGTCAGCAACGCCGCTGCTGAAAGCCAGGGGAGTGATTGTAAAAACCAGCTGGCTCGCCGCGTCAATGGCACAAGTTCAGGAGCGGGCAAACCAAGTGTGCGCTCGAACAAGTTACGTAGATTGCCGATAGCAGTGCTGGAAGACAACATTTCTCCTTGCAGGAGGTAGAAGCCGCCCACACTGTAGACCAGAAGCAAAACAAAACCCAGCAGCAGTAAAATTACACCCTGCCGCGCTCGCCAGGGATCGCTCTCGACGCGAAAGTATGATTTGCCGAACAGAACAAAGAGCCATAAAACCAGCGCCAGAGCAGCCTCTTCGATGTCGAGTCCCTTGACCAGGTGCGCCAGAGCTGAGAGAGGCAGTAAGACAACGGCAAACTGCCACGCCCGGCGCTTCCCACGCCCCAGGCCCAGCGCCACGATGCAGAGAAAGAAGCCAAGCAATAAGGCAACAGTACGACCTGTTTGCGCTACAGGCCAGAGAGACGGAGTAAAAGGCACAAACTGATCAAGAACGCCGATGAGCATCGCAAATCGTCCGATTTTGATGGGCTGAAGAACGGCAAATCCATTGATCGCCCCCATCAAAGCAACTGCTACTGCCACCACAATACGAAGCGTTTTTATGCCGCTAGATTCTCGGATCCGGGATGGAGGATGCGTCTCGGACATACTCCCACAACTTTCTAGCACACTGCCTTACAAAGATAATACGCTGCCCTCAATGAATATTTCTCAAACGCAGGAGAGGAGGTAGTCGGCGAGCGTTTCTTCCGTTTTACTCAGGTAAGGCTCTTTTGCAGAAAGGATGAGAGCCATGTCTACACGGCATCTTACACACAGGGTCGCACAGTCACGCCTCTGGCCTGCAAATACTCCTTGACCTCACGAACGCGATACTGGCCGAAGTGGAAGATGGAGGCGGCCAGGGCGGCGTCGGCCCCCCCGACTGTAAAGCCTTCGTAGAAGTGTTCCAGCGTACCAATGCCGCCAGAGGCGATGACGGGAACGGAGACCCTGGAGGAGATAAGAGAAGTGAGCGCGAGGTCGTAGCCCTGCTGCGTGCCGTCGCGGTCCATGCTGGTGAGCAGGATTTCGCCCGCGCCGAGTGCAACGCCGCGCCGCGCCCATGCCAGCACATCCATGCCGGTGGGGGTACGCCCGCCATGAATGAAGACTTCGTAGCCGCTCGGCATCATGAGATTGGAACGTGCATCGATTGCCAGCACGATGCATTGCGCGCCGAACTGCTCGGCACCCGCTCGCAAGATATCGGGGTTCCGCACGGCTGCCGTGTTCAGCGAGGTCTTATCCGCCCCCGCTCCCAGCGTGGCGCGAATGTCTTCCACCGTGCGGATGCCGCCGCCGACGGTGACGGGAATAAAAACCTGTTCCGCCGTGCGCCGCACTACGTCGAGCATGGTTTTGCGCTGTTCATAAGAGGCAGTAATATCGAGGAAAACCAGTTCATCAGCCCCCTCGTTGTTATAAAACGCCGCCATTTCGACAGGGTCGCCTGCATCACGCAATTGCACAAAGTTGATGCCCTTGACGACGCGACCCGCCGCCACATCGAGGCACGGAATAATACGCCTGGTTAGCATAGCTGTGTCTCACCTCTCAAACTCCGCGATTGCCTCCGCAAGATCAACATCGCCTGTGTATATAGCCCTGCCAACGATGGCCCCTTCGACGCCAAGCGCGGCAATGGCGCGCAAATCCTCCAACGAACTGACACCGCCTGAAGCGATGAGCGTGGCTCCCGTTCCAGCGATAGCTTGCTGCATCTCTTCCAGCGCGGCAAGGTTCGGCCCACGCAAGGCACCATCACGAGCGATATCTGTATAAATAAAGCGTTTGACGCCCAGCGCGCTGAGTTCCCGCGCCAGAGCCGTAGCCTGCACATGCGAGGTTTCGCGCCAGCCCGAGATGGCAACCAGCCCGTTGCGCGCATCCAGCCCGACACAGATACGCGCGCCCCAGCGTTCCAGGACCGCTTCCAGCAAGGTTCGGTCTGTCAGCGCCGCAGTGCCAAGAATGACGCGCTCCACACCAGTATCCAGCATGCGCTCGATATGCACCAGCGAACGCATGCCGCCGCCAACTTCTATATGCAGATCAGTAGCAGCTCGCATACGAGCAATCAGCGCGCCGTTCACCGGCTGCCCACTGGCCGCGCCATCCAGATCAACAACGTGCAGCCAGCTTGCTCCCACCCTCTGCCAGCGTTGCGCGACACGCACCGGGTCTGCGTCATAGGTCGTGACCTGCGTGTAATCTCCCTGGTAGAGCCGCACGCACTGGCCGTCTTTAAGATCGATAGCAGGCAGAATAATCATTGCTGCGCCCACCTCACAAAGTTCTTGAGTAGTTGCAGGCCCACATCGCCACTTTTCTCAGGATGAAACTGCGCTCCCCAGACGCGCTCCGTGACGATTACGCTGCAATAGGGCGAGCCATAATCGGTAACGGCGGCCACGCCCTGCGCATCATACGGTTCGACGTAGTAGGAATGGGCAAAATAAAAATAGGCATTGGGCCGGATATCAGCGAAGATAGGCAGATCAGGATGGAGTGGAGTGACCTGATTCCAGCCCATGTGCGGAATCTTCGGGCCGTGCGGAATGCGCCTCACCTCACCGGAGAAGAGGCCCAGCCCATCGACCTCGCCCTCGGCATGGTGCTGTGCCAGCAGTTGCATGCCCAGGCAGATACCCAGAAATGGCTTGCCCTGCCGCGTCGCCTCGCGAATGGCATCGTCCAGACCGCGTTCCGTCATGCGTGCCATTGCCGCGCCGCCGGAACCAACGCCCGGCAGCACAACCGCTCCAGCACCGGCTACGATGGCGGGATCATCGGTCACGCATACTGATGCGCCGACATGCTCCAGTGCCTTCTCAATGCTGCGGATATTGCCCGCACCGTAATCGATAATGGCAATCATAGCTCGTTCCTCCACGGCTCAATGCCGTTGTTTCCCAGTTGCACCGCCTGCGACAGCCCCAGCCAGCTTAACGCAACAGGAACGCGCCGCTCATCCAGCAAATTGATCGTCAGAAGCGGACAGCATAATAGCGCCAGTCGCAGTACCTCCTGCCAGTTCTCCGGCAATGCTTCGCGCTCGCGCAACTCCTCCACAAGCGGCTTCACAAGTTGCTCAAGTTTCGTGCGCAGCATCGCCCGTCGCACTGGAGTAAGCGCATAATTGTGTTCAACATGAGCCGTCCCGTCTTGTGCACGAACAGAGATATGCAGGTCGCTCGCGATCTCTTGAGGAAAGTACATCCACGTCGCGAAGATATTGTGGTAGAGCGGCTTGACGAGATCGAGCAGAGGTGAATGCCGCCCGGCAAAGGCAGGATCAAAGTAGAGATAGTCGCGCCGGTTCTCTAAAAAAACGTTGCCGAAGTGCGCGTCGCCATGTCCTATCACCGTCGTCGCTGCCTGCTCAGGATGCAGCACCCACAGAGCGCGTTCGATCAACTCCCCCAACGTGCGCTGCTGCGCGCTACCATTGATAGTCCAGCGATACTGAAGTAGCTCATCAAAGGGAATACGTGTTTTACCACCCGGCAGTAGAACAGGCTTTCCGGCATAGAAGCTCTGAAGCCGCCCTCCTGCCAGCCTGTGCCAGAAAAGCTGGTGGATGGGCGCTCTGGCATTTTCCGCCGCCGAACTCGCTGCAAGCGTTGCCCGGTATATTGCAAGCAGGCGCTGGCACTCACGCCGTTCTGCCGCAACGAGTGTTTCCTGCCTGATATCTCCGGCGCCGCCAGTCTCAAAAGCGCGCATCAGGTCGAACATAACGGGCCAGCGCAGCAGCGGGTAGATGACCATTTGCCGCCCCTCTTCGTGCAGCGTGCGCAGGGGCAGCACAATGTTGTATCCAGCCTGGTGCAGCAATTCGGCGTGATAATATTCTTGCAGCACGCCCTGCTCCTCAACATGCGTCTTGAAGAAGTATTCTTCCCCGCCGACCTGGTAAAAGCCATTGAAAGAGTTGAGCGAGACCGGCTTCGGCGTCAGGGTAACGCTCTCCACGCCGAGATGCATGTGGCGCGCAAACCAGCGTTGCAGCAGCCGCTCGGCCTTCTCGCGTTCCGTGAATTGCAGGCGCTGGATGGTAGCAAGACTATCGATCTCCTGCAACAGTTGCGGCAGCTCCGTCACATCTTGAATGGTAAAATCCGGCTTGCTCTCTGCCAGCAGTTCGCGAGCCCCGGCGGTACGCGCCCCGGTCAGCACGGCAACGGTCAGCGCACCTGCCGCTCGCCCACCCAAAATATCGCTGGTAGAGTCTCCCACGACGATAAAGTTGTGGGAGGCCGCACGTACAGCTTCCCGTTCTATTCCCGCCGCTTTCGCGAAAATGAAAGGATGGGGCTTGTTTAAAAGTGTCTGGTCGCCATGCGCACGCAATACAGCTTCGGCCCGCGCAACCTCGCTGCTGGTAGTGATATGCTGTTCATCGAAGTAGGGCAGCAGGCCGTAGCGTTTGAGAGGAATGAGCGCTTCCTGTCGTGGGCGTCCTGTTGCCGCGCCCAGCACGTAGCCCTGCTGGCACACTGTCTCAAGCGCCGCCCGCATCCGCTCAAGCGGCAAAAGAGGCTGCTCAAAATGGATGCAGCCCGGCTTACCATGCTGCGCGGGAGCGTGCCCGTAAGCCTGCTCATACAATTCGTCACCCAGATACCATTGCTGGAATATATCCTGGCAGAAGGGAAAGAACGAGCTGTAGCGCGAGAAGACGTTCTCGATTGGCCGCCCCAATACTTCGCTGGCATAGGCATCGAAGCTATTAAGCAGCTCGAAGCCTACCCTGCCACATAAGACGGGAACATCCAGGAGCGAGGAGATCGTTGCAGGCAAGGCCGAACACACGCCTGGAGTGCGGGCAACCTGCTTTCGCAAAGCTGCCAACCAGTACATATCCCAGGGCCGCAGGGGCAAGAGTGATGCCACATCCGGGAGGGCAGCCAGGAGCATAATGAGATGCAGGCAAACAGTACCGTAGCAGGTATCCCAGTTGGTATTGACGGCCCGCGCTTTGAGCGCCAGGATATCCGCTTCGGGAAAGACCGCACGGCTGACACGACGGCTCTCTGCGGCGGTAGTCACAGGGTGATACTGCCCATCCGGCCTCAGTTCGCCCGGATCAAGGTTCCAGTAGTGGGGGCTGTAGAGCAATTCGTGCAGCACCAGCCCAGCCGCGTCCCAGTAGGCATCCTCGCTGGTAATGACACCATCCAGATCAAAGATAATCAGGTTGTTCAGTTGGTTTGACGTACTTGCTTCCCTCGATTTACTCAATTCGCTCAATGCAGCCTCTTTAAACGTTCTTGCAGCGCACGCACACTCTGTGACTCGCTGCTAAAGCGGTATGTCAATGGGATAACGTTGATATTGATGGCCCCGGCACCGCGCAGCACCGCGACAGTTTCCAGCAAATCGCCGCCTGTCCCGCCAACTTTTATCACGCCGGAGATGGTGTACATGTTGGATAGCCCGTTACTTGCTTCGCTGCCATCGGTGCCTGAGAGGCGAAACTCGACACCCGACAGGAATGGTTTCAGTTGATTGCAGATGCGCTGCATCGCCTCGACGCTCCCGCTCTGGATATAGGCCGTCAGCACGGAGCGGTCGCGGGCCTGCATGCGCGCATCGATCAGTTCAAGCATGGTGGAGGCAACGCGCAGAGCCTGCTTATTTTCGCGCAGCAAGCGGGTATTGGCGATCAGACAGGCCTGAGAATGGAGCACCACGCCATCTTCCAGCAATTTCAGACGGTTCTCGCGCAGTGTGGTGCCGGTCTCAGTCAGGTCGACGATCAGATCTGCAGTGTCGGTAAGCGGCGCCGCTTCCAGCGCGCCGTGTGGGGAGATGATCTTGCAGTGTGTGATACCGTGCCGCCGCAGGAATTGCCCCGTCAGGATGGGATATTTGGTGGCGATGCGCAGGCCGCGCCCTTTGTGCTCCTGGTAATAGCCCGCCAGGTGCCAGAGGTCGGCGCAGGTGCTGACATCGATCCAGGTTTCAGGGACAGCTATGACAAGTCGGCAATTGCCGTAACCGAGGTCACGCGCCAGAATCATCAACTCGTCATCATCCTCTTCCTCGTCCTCTTCAGCATCGCCGTAGCCCCGGTGCTCGGCCAGAATATCGTAGCCGGTGATGCCGAGCGCGGCGTCGCCATCCTGCACCAACGATGGGATATCCACCGCACGCTGGAAGACCACTTCCAGCTCCGGCATATTGCGTATGCGCGCCAGGTACTGGCGCGGGTTGTTGCGATTGACCTTCATGCCACACTCAGCCAGGAAAGAGAGCGTCGCCGCCTCTAAAGCTCCTTTCCCCGGTAAGGCCAGGCGAATTTCTCCCTCAGTGCTCATAAAACACGCTCCTTCACCTGCGCACCCAGCGATTCGATACTGACTGTCTGCTCTCCTCCTGTTTCCAGGTCATGCACTGTTACCACGCTATCCTTCTGCTCATCGCTGCCAACGATCAGGGCCAGTCGTATCCGTTTCTTTGCTGCCCGTCTCAAGCCAGAACCAACACCATGCCCCGTCACATCAACCTCGGCGCTCAGGCCAGATGCCCGCGCCGAGCGAGCCACACGCAGCGCGTAGGGAAACTGCTGCGCGCTGACCGGAATCACAAGTGCCTGTATGCCTGACAGCACGGGCAAGTCGGCGGCAGGAATGAGTGAGAGCAGGCGCTCCAGACCAAAGGTAAAGCCGCAGGCGCTGACATCGCGAGTGCCGCCAACGGCGCGCAGCAGGTGATCGTAGCGCCCACCTCCACAGAGTTGAGCATCAAAGCCATCGGCATCCTGGGTGTGTATCTCAAAGACAAGGCCGGTGTAGTAGCTGACTCCGCGCCCAAGTGAGAGGTTGAGGAAAATATGCTCACTGGCGACACCGTTTTGCACCAGCATCTCTACCAGTTGCTCCAGTTCTTGCAAAGGCCGCGCGTCAAGTTCGTAGCGCGCCAGCAGTGTGCGCAGCGCATCGAACACGGCTGGCGGCGCGCCAGCAACAGCGTGCAGGGCGCGTAGAAACTCCAGCGCGTGCAAGATTTGCCGCCGCTGCTCGCTGCGCCCCATTTTCCACAGAAAGCGTTCTACCACCTCATGCCGGGCATCATCATCTCCAAACGAGATGCTGATGCCGCTCAGCAGCGAGGTGATATAGCGTTTCTCCACCCCTGATATGCTCACCAGACCCTCCGCATTCCCCGTACTCCCAACATTGCCCGCGCTCATTCCTTCGCCCAACCTATCAAGCGAGTAGAGCGCCTCAAGACGGGCCTGAGCCTGTCGTTCGCCCTCCTCGGAGCGGCTAATCTGCTCCATCAGGCTGAGCAAGAGACGGGCAGCGTGATCATCGAGGTGCAGGCGATTGATGAAGCCGCTGGCAACGCCGATATGGCCCAGTTCCAGACGATAGCGCCCGATCTTGAGTTCTGTCAGCACATCGCAGGCCAGTTGCACGATTTCGGCGTCGGCAGCCGCTGCCTGCCCTCCGAATAGTTCGACGCCAAGCTGCGTGTGCTGCCGGTAGCGCCCGCGCCCCGGAGCCTCGTAACGGAAAACCGGCCCGGCATACTGGAAACGCAGCGGTAAAGGCTGCTGCTGGTAATGATCGAGATAGAGGCGACAGATCGAAGCGGTGTATTCTGGCCGCAGGCAGAGGTCGCGATGGTGCAGGTGAAAGGAGTAAAGATTCTGCCACAGTTCCTGCCCGAAGCTGGCAAGAAAGAGATCACTACGCTCCAGTACCGGCGCATCGACGGGTGCATAGCCTGCTGACGCTAGAAAAGTCCGCATGCGCTCCGTCAACCATTGCTGCTGCTGGTAGGCCTCTGGTAAGAGATCATACATGCCACGCAGCCGCTCTACCCGCTTCTTCATACCTTACTCAGTCTCCTCATTGGTATCTTCACCCGTTTTCCCGCGCACGATCATTGTACCGGCCCCCTGATCAGTGAATAGCTCACGCAGCAGGACGTGTGGCTCGCGGCCATCCACGATATGCACACGCGGCACAGCCTGCAAGGCATCCAGGCAGGCTGAGACCTTCGGAATCATGCCGCCGTTAATGATACCATCTTTGATTAGCTGTTTTGCCTCCTGCTCGGTCAGTTCTGAGATCAGAGAACCATCCTCGCGGCAGATGCCAACGACATTGCTCAGGAAGATGAGCTTCTCCGCGTTGAGCGCCCCGGCCAGGTGCGCCGCCACGAGGTCAGCGTTGATATTCAGGCACTCACGATTCGGCCCTTCACCCAGAGGCGCTATCACCGGAATATAACCCTGATCGATCAGCACCTGCACAGGCGTGGGATCAACCGCTTCGATCTCGCCAACAAAACCAAGCCGATCATCGGCAAAGCGGGCGCGCACCATACCGCCATCCGTGCCGCTGAGTCCTATCGCTTTACCGCCCAACTGCGCCGCCATCGAGACCAGCCGCTGATTCACCTGTCCCAGCAAGACCATACGCACAACTTCGAGCGTCTGGGCGTCGGTGACACGCAGACCATTCTCAAAGTGCGTGGGAATATTCAGCTTCGCCAGCCACTCGTTGATATAGGGGCCGCCGCCGTGTACCAGCACCGGATTCGCACCCAACGCCCGCAGCCAGACAATGTCCTGCAATACCTCCTGCTGGTGCTCAAGCGTGCTCCCCCCTAATTTTATCACCAGAGTCTTCCCTTTTAAAAAATCGATATATGGCAGCGCCTCGCGCAGCACCTGGGCAATCAGATGATGGTCGCTGATAATATCGCCTTCAGGCGTCGTTGAAAATGTAATAGACATTGGATAATATCCTCACCAGTTCTTCAGCTAAAGAGAACAATGTCCCTATGGCTCCGCTTTCCTGCACACAGGAACACAATAAAAAGACGTTTACGGATAGAGCGCTAAGGCCGGTAATCCCGTCGTCTCTAGAAGGCCAGAGAGCCGGTTCGCATTCTGGATAGCCTGACCTGCTGCCCCCTTAACGAGATTATCGAGGCAGGCAATCACCACGAAACGCCCGGTGCGCGCATCTACCATCGGATAGATGACGCAGGCATTGCTGCCATACGTCCACTTCGTATGCGGCGCTTGATCGACTACATGCACAAATGGCTCGTCGGCATAGTATGCCTCATAGATGGCGCGTATCTGCGCCGTTGTGGGTATGCGCTCCGACTGTTTGAAATTCGCGTAGCAGGTCGCCAGGATGCCTCGCGTCATGGGCATGAGATGTGGTACGAAGGTCACGCGCAGCGGCGTCTCCAGCGGATGCCCGCCTGCGCGCGCCCCGGCCTCCAGTTCCTGCACAATTTCAGGCAGATGTCGGTGGCCGGAGAGACCATAGGCACTGACATCCTCGTTGGCCTCCGCGTAATGCGTCCCCAGCGTGAGGCCGCGCCCGGCCCCACTGATCCCGGTCTTGGAATCGACGATCACGTCTGCAGCGATAAGGCCAGCGGCGAAGGCGGGCAGCAAGGCGAGAATGGCGGTCGTGGCATGGCAGCCGGGATTCGCCACCAGCGTCGCTTCCGCGATGCGGTTTCGATAGCGCTCGCACAGCCCATAGACGGCGCTTTCTAGCAGGGCAGGAGCAGGATGCGTGTGCTTATACCACTCCTCGTACTCCGCGACCTTACGCAGGCGGAAATCAGCCGAGAGGTCTACTACTCGCGTGCCGCGTTCCAGCAGTTTGACTACCGTCTCAGCCGCTGCCGCGTGTGGCAGGCAGACAAAGGCCAGATCGGTCTGTTCTGGCTCCTCGCCAATAATCAGTAAAGGATTCACCGCCTTCTTCGCATAGCCCGCGTATGTCAGCGCCTGCAACTGCGGGAACACCTCGTTCAATCGCTTGCCAACGGCGCTGCGTCCCGTCACCGACGTAACGATAAAATGAGGATGCTGAGCAAGCAGTCGCAGCAGTTCCAGCCCTGTATAGCTGGTCACTCCGACAATCGATACTGTTACCATCGTTCGTTCTCACCTACCAGTTTACTAAGCTGCCTTATCAGGCCAAACTCTACCTGACCAATAAAAAAGCTCTCGCCCTTTCTGCTTGCGCAGCTAAGGGACGAGAGCAAAATATACATCGCACTCCCGTGGTACCACCCCGGTTGCCTTCTCATCTCCAACTCATTCTCGTAGAGATGCCTCATCTTTGTCGACACCCTGTGCCACAACATTGTAGCAGGGTGGAAGACCACTTTTTCTGGCTCGAATGCTGCGTGGGAACCAACCACCCGGCCTACTTGCCTCTCTTAAAGAAAGACTTTCTTCGGCCAGCCGCTCACGACGCGGTTCTGAAGAGGCACATCCATACCGGACTTCCACCTATCTCCGGCTCGCTGTCGGTCACCATCCTCATACTATCTTCGCTCAACGCGGGACAGACTTTATTCACTTACTATACGTAAGAATAGCAGCAGAGAGAGAAAATGTCAACCGCTGAAACTGAGCAAAAGAGAAATTGCCTGACATGGCCCCGCGTACCACTCTCCCACACAGCCATTCTCGCCAACACAGAGACCTGATTCTCTGCGATCCGTCGGGTTTATATGTTGATTGAAAAAGTGTTCTATACTCAAACTATGAATATGAAATATCACTTTACTAATGATCTCACGATAATTTTTATAGTTTCTTATAAGAAACGTCTAGATAATACAGGAGGGAGGAGTCTATCTAACCACTACAATAAGCGCGAGGAATTGTGATGATACAGCCGAATGATAGATTTACCGGCAAAATTCTAGGTACTTGCACGCTTGACCGCCTTATCGGACGGGGTGGAATGAGCGTAGTCTACCATGCACAGCAAATGCGACCGCAGCGCCAGGTGGCCGTCAAGATATTGCTGCCGAAAGTTTCTACCAATAGCCAGGTATACAATGAGTTTCTGGCACGCTTTCTGCGCGAGGCAGATGTCATAGCCACCCTTGACCATCACAACATTATTCCCATCTTTGAATGCGACCTGCAAGACGGCTTCGCCTACCTTGTCATGCCCTATCTGACAGGCGGCAATCTGGCAGATGTACTGAGGCAACGCGGGAAGCTCTCGCCACAAGAGGCGTTAAAGTACGTGACCGAGGCGGCAGAGGCCCTCGATTACGCGCACTCACAGGGCATCATTCACCGCGACCTTAAACCCAGCAATTTTCTGCTCCACGGCGACGGTCATCTGATCCTGGCCGATTTTGGCATTGCCACTATCATGCAGGACAGGAGCAACCCACGCCGGGCAACACTGACCATCTCTGGCACCATTCTTGGCACACCCGAATACATCGCCCCGGAGATGGTACTGAGCAAAGCGGTCGACCACCGGGCAGATATCTACGAGCTTGGCATCGTGCTCTTCCAGATGCTCAGCGGAGACGTCCCTTTCAAAGGACGCACTTCCTACGAGATCATGATGAGACAGATCAACGAGCAACTTCCCCTGCTGCACCCGCTAGATATGCTTATTCCGGCGGCTGTCGACGATGTGCTGCAAAAAGCCACGGCAAAACACCGTGACGATCGCTACAACAGTGCAAAGGAAATGGCATTGGAGCTTGCCACGGCCATCCAACAGCCGTCATTCTACACAGCATCACACTACGCGCCCACAGTGCCTGTGAACGGCTATCTTTCAACTGATAAAACCATTCCGTTCGATGTCTATGACGCAGACCAGCAAGCAAGACCCGTCGCGAATATCCAGCCAGAACCTCGCAGGCCAGCTTCAGCGAAGAAACACAGGCATCCCTCGAAGGTGGTGCTTGTGCTGGGACTGGCAGTCTTCGCCCTCCTTGTTGGCATCGCAATACCGGCATTACAGGCTCCGCTCCCACAGCCCGGTTACTCTTCGGGGAGACAATCACCAATGTCTCCCGCACAACAGGCGCGCGACGTGGTTCAACGCTATTATGACGCGCTCAATCTGTGGGACTATCAGACCGCCTTCAATCTGCGCGAACTCAACAATTACTGCGCGTTCGTAAACGGCTACGAACATACCGAGCATGATGACTTCACTATCGGCAATGCAAGGCTTCAACAAGATGGAACATACCTTATACCCGTCACCATCAAAGCGACCGAGAGAATCGCGAGTGGCACAGCCCTGACCACCTACCAGGTCGCTCAAATCGTTGGAAAGGTAAACGGCACCTGGAAAATCTTGCCCGGCGGCTCCTCTGTTCGAGGTCAAAGGATTCTGTTATCTACCAACGTTGCCAATTTGACACCTACAGCCCAGGCATCTAACGTCGTTCAGCAATTTTACAACTATCTCAACCAGGGAGATTACCCTGCCGCCTACTACCAGCTCTATGGAACCGATAGCGAAGCCAGTGGCTCTACCCGCTATTGCCAGTTTCTGAATGCTTATCCGCGCAGCAAGCGCTATCAGGCCATGGTACTACAAAGCATCCAACTTGCAGATGGCACCATCCAGGTAGCCGTCAACGTCAATGAGACACAGCCAGGAACACCTACCGTTTCGTACCAGAAAACATATATCCTCGCTCAGGAAAGCAACAGCCAGTGGAAGATAGCAAGTGGGACGCCGGTATAAATGCGCTGCTGTAGCTAACTCACCTCATTCTCTCAGCCTGTAGGGTACCAACGCAACAATCTGGGCGCTTTATACGTCTAGTACAGAGGGAGCTAAGCTCGTCATCGTTGCTACGTTGGTACTTTCAGGGTAATGGATGCTTCGCATTGTGATAAAACGAGCAACAGTAGCGATATTACTGATGGTGGGCGCAAATGCCTGGAGAGAATAGCTATGGGAGCTTCGGGCTTTGCGCAGATAGACAGTATTTCATAGAGGGCAGGAACGGGCGTGGCAATAGAAGGCAACGAATTGCTTGGACAGGTGCTGGGGACATGTACTTTGCAGAGCCTCATCGGTCGTGGAGGAATGGGTGCGGTTTACCTCGCGCAACAATCACGTCCCAGACGTGCTGTGGCCGTAAAAGTGCTTGCGCCCGGCTTACTCTGGGACAGTAAGATTCGTGACGAGTTTCTGGCTCGTTTTCGCCGCGAGGCCGATGCCATCGCTGCCCTCGATCATGTCAATATCATGCCTGTCTATGAGTATGGTGAGCAGGAGCAGGTCGCCTATCTCGTCATGCCCTATGTCACTGGTGGAACCCTGCGCGAGAGGCTGGAACGACGCGGTATTCTCCCACTCAACGAGGTGCTGCCGATTATTGAGCAGGCGGCAGCAGCTCTTGACTATGCACACCAGAAGGGTATTGTTCACCGCGACCTCAAACCGGGCAATATCCTCTTTCACGCCGATGGGCGTGTCCTGCTCGCTGATTTCGGGCTGGCGAAGGTGTTGAAGGAGACAACCGACGCCGACGCTACATTGACCAGCCTGGGAACGGTCATCGGCACGCCGGAATATCTTTCGCCGGAACAGGCTACCGGCAGCCTGCTAGACCAGCGCAGCGATATCTATTCGCTGGGTGTCATCCTCTACCAGATGCTCGGTGGTCGCGTCCCCTTTACAGGCGCAACACCCGTTGCCATCGCCATCAAACATACCATGGAGGAACCACCTCCCATCACGGACAAGAATCCGTCACTGCCTCATGCAGTCGTCGCCGTTGTTATGAAAGCGATGGCAAAGAAGCCAGAACAGCGCTACGCAAGCGCCGGTGAACTCGCGCAGGCCCTGCGGGCCGCCATTCCTGAGCATTTGCGCGATAAATCATCTTCTGGTACTCCCCTCGTACTGGAAAGCACGACGCCTGAGTCATCGCCGGCAAGCAACGATACCGTGCTTGACCTGCAAGTCCTGGCCGACATCGGAACACAACCCACGCTCAAAGACCTGCTGCCTGCGCAAGAAGAGGAAATCACAGAGCCAACAGAGTCGGTAAAGAAACCTGTAACAATTCGCAAAAGTTCTTCATCCTCTCGCCGCCTGCACCTGGAGCGGCAGAAAGGCTTGCCAACATGGATGCTGCTACTCGCCGGTTTGCTTGTCTTTGCAATAGTCATTGGCGGACTTGCCCTCAACATCCGGCCAGAGAGTGGAGCGACGAGTGGTACAGCGAGCACACCACGCAGCACAGCAGTAGTCAGGAGAACAGCAACGCCTGTCTCTCAACAGCTTCCGGCGCCTGTCATTCACGTTGGTCACCTTCTCTATGGCACAAACCTGCCGGGAGGTTGCGATCCCACAAGAGCACAGTGGAGTAACTCACTGGTAAAAGTGAAATGCAGCGGTTCCGCTACAGAGGTGAAAGATAGCAGCGCACAGTTCTTAGGCGGCACCTTCCTGGATGCGCTGCCTGATAACTATGGTATCCCCACTAATTACGTGCTGCAAGTGCAGGTAAGCCAGGGCGTCGGCTCGAAGGGAAAATTTGGTGTCTTCTTCCGCAATCAACCAGGGAACAACGAGGGGGCATTCTCGTTCCTGCTCGATCCCTCATCAAAGACATGGTCCGCCTATAGCTACAATAATCAGACAGGTGTAGCAACACCGTTCGCAACAGGGCCTGTAACTGTGTCGCTCAAAGGTCTCCTAACCATCGACGTTGTCGTCAACGGCACTACCTTCACTTTCTATGTCAACGGTCAGAATCAAGGATATGCAGTGAGTGACGCATACCCCTCCGGCACCCTCGGCCTCGCTTCTGACGTGGGAGCCGACGTATTCTTCAAAAATCTGGCGATTTACACCCTGCCGGGTTGAACAAGCCAGAGAGCTACAGATCCGGGCCTATCTGTAGCTCTTTTTTTGTTACCGTTACTAAAATCTACTATTAAGTGATGCTATCTACAACTTTCGCTCGCCTTAACCACAAAGCCGAAGCATGATGGGCGTAGCATACGACGAACGAAGCTTGACCGATAAACGCCACCCATTGTAGTAGATTCGTCCTGAATGCATCAGGTGGCCCCGAGGGACCAGCGGCGGTAACCGTAGCGCCGCCCGCGTTCCGATATACGAAACGGGTTGAACCGACGGGTCAGTCATTGAAGGATGCTTCACCCGTGAGGTTTTCTGTGCATGACGAATCAAGGCTACGCCCAGGCGGGCGATATTGACTGAAGCCGCATAATCTCTGGATCCATTCCAGAGGCATTGGAGATTGGAGCAGCAGAGCCAGGCTCCCCACTCGTTGACTTGGCTGCGATGTTCAGGAGAACTGAACGTATGGGCAGGGCTGCCGCACCGTGGGCAGGTATGTGAGGTGTGGCGCGGCTGTTGCCATTCAAGACGAATGCCTGTGAGAAAGCATTTGTAGCGCAGGACTCGCCAGAGTTCTCCCCGTACTTGTGAGTTATTGCGCCAATTTCTCCAGCGTCCTTTGGCCCCTCTGCCTCGTCCCGCCGATTTCATCGATTTGAGCGACTCACCAGCGATCAGCTTACAGTCGAAGGCAGTGGCCAGCACCAGCAAGATATTGGCTGCCAGATGAACGAGATCGTTGTTTCTGGCCTCGTACTTGCGCCAGCACCGGCTGATCTCCCGGCGCAAGAGGGGAAGCGCATCTTCTGAGGGCTTGCGCCTCGGATCACCCACGGGGAAGCGATCGCGTCGCTGTTCCAGACAGGCGACCTTTGCCTTGAGCTGATCAATCTGGCGGCGCAGGCGGGCCTGCCGACCATCAAACGGGCCAGTATCCAGGAAAAATGGATGTCCGATTTGATGACCATCGAGATCGACCACACTGGCGGTGACGAGCACACGAACGCCCCAATCGAAACCCAGGACCATCTGGATTTCTTCAAAGGTCGTGGGTTGTTCCACCGGGACCTCGACAATGAAATCGAGCACGGCGTAGAGTGTGCCATCGGTCTCGACGATCTCCCGTAAACTGGGAGCCAGTGGATGCCCTGACTTGGCGCGTTCGACGACCAGATCGGGCAGCCGCATCTGAATCATTTGCTCTCGCCAAGTGCGCGCCCATTGTCCCTGTTCGTCAGGAGTTCGCAGGGCAAGGGTCACGGTTTTCTGATCCAAATCGTAGCTCATGCGGTAGGTCTGGCCCATGGCCGGTCCATCGTCGCCAGCATAGGGCAAGAGGCCTGCTTTGAGCACGGGAATCGGTTGCATCTCTTCGTAGGTGTCTGGGAAACAGCCGTTTTGGAGGTAGAAGTTGCAAGCTTGCTCGATCAAGCTTTGGAGTTCGACGGCATTTCCCCCATCGGCGGAGGAATCGCGCAAATCAGCCAGCGCTTGCTTGATCGCCTTGCGGTTTTTTCCTGCTCGTTTCGTCTCCGTTTTTGGCTGGATCATCCCTTGTTCGAGCACGGGGAGAATGAGCGCGAATTGCTGCTTGCGCTGGGCTTGTCCGCGCAGGATGCGGCCCGCTTGTTCCGCTTCGCACCGCCATTGACGATGGCCGTGAGCGGGGGAGCGGTCATCTCCTCGACCTGTTTGTAGGCATAGCTGTTGGTGCGTAGAGCAAACTCATCAAGTCGATCCCACAAAGCCGTGACCGTCAGGTTGATCACCTCACGGGAGGTATCGAGCAACCGCAAAGCGTCCGCCTGGATCTCATCCGGCAAACGCAGGGGATAGCTCAAGAATTGTTGATCACGGATTGCGCGCACTTGAGGAGTTCCTTCTGTTTGTGAGAACGCATGCCATACAGTCGCCCGGAAAACGAGGCGATTAAGGAAATTCGTTTCCGACCCGGATGGCTGCGATCTTACCCGCCTTGATCCATTTGCGCACCGTCAACGGATGTAAGCCCAACTCGTGAGCGGCACGACTCGCCCACAACAATTTGGTGCTTCTGCCTTCACCTGAGTGACATACCACCTTCGGATATTTGTAGGTAGCATAGCATATTTACAGCTTTTTGGCAACTGCTAGAAACCCTTCACCACCCATTCCGAAAGGCTCCATTCCATGACACAAGAACATTCACCCGACACGCAGACCATGCGCTGCGAAGCAATTACCGATGAGATCGTCACTTCCTACGCATTGAGAAGAGAGAAGCGGCCTTTGCTTATTTCTCTCTGTTTTCCCTGGAAAGCAGTCAGAAAAAGGACAATTTGTTAGAAATTTGTTAGCGATACATTTAATTTCCGTTAGATTACTTGACATATTTTGTAAGATAATATATGTATAGAAATGGAACATCCAATAGCAGAGAAAACACATGGGGTAAGGCGATCCGAAAGGGGTGAGTGTATGGCACAGCCATTCGTTGTAATAGGAACCTTTGCCGACCTGGAACGAGCGACTCGCGAAGTCTGCGCACAAATTGATGAGCTGGTGCGGCATATTCCTGATGAGGAAGCTCACGTCTATGCCAGACTGGCGAAGGAGAACCTCTGGAAGATGCTCCAGACCTCTCATAAGCGCGCACTTGCCCGTGAGGGGTTTGGACAATGAATTGTAAGCCTGTCAAAATGATGACATGAAGGCTGCTCTATTGAAGAAGTGGCACAAAACAAAGAGATGAAAGGAGGATATATTCTATGGTGATTGCATCTGGTTTGCTTCTCTTACATCTCGTTACTGGTCTCATCTTTGTTGGACATGGCGCCCAGAAACTCTTTGGCATCTTCGGCGGTCATGGGCTGGCCGGAACAAGCCAGATGATGACACAACTGGAGCTGCGCCCGGCCCGCTGGTGGGCAATTGTCGCTGCTCTGGGTGAGTTTATTGGTGGCCTCCTGCTGGCGGTTGGCTTTATCACTCCGATCGCTGCATTGCTCGTCTGTGGGGTTATGCTCGTGGCCATTGCGAAAGTTCACTGGCCGAAGGGCTTCTGGAACAGCCAGGGCGGCTATGAATACAACCTGGTCTTGCTCGCCATTGCTGTAGCTATTGGTATTATGGGGGCCGGGCAGTTCTCGCTCGATGCGCTCTTTAATCTGAACTTCCCCGAACCCCAGACCTTCTTGATCGGTGCGCTGGTTCTCGTTGTCCTGCTGGCCGTCGCCATCCCGCTGGGAAGATGGATCGAGCAGCATGTCGGGACATGGAGCGGGCGCATCCAGCATCCCGCGCAGGTATAAGCGCGTAACCATATATCATCTCTCTTGAGGTTCGTAGACTTAAAGGCAGCGGCGTAGCAACAGCACCCGCCGCTGCCTCTAATGGCGAAGTTGACGAAAAGAGTGTAGAGCTAAGTGAAAGCCAGAAGAGAGCGCAGGGAAAAGTATTTTCTGCCTCTTGCATTCCTGTTTTCCAGCAGGGAAAGGAGTCAGTATGAAGCAGACAACAAAGACTTCAGAGGCGCAGGGGCAAGTATCACGCTATCAACCTCCCCACTCTCCAGCCAGCGATACTACCCGGCAGCAGCAATCCAGGGAACCGTCACAGCAGGGTCCTTCTCGCAAACGATTGGGCTTCTGGCTGCGGCTGCTCCTGTTGATATTTCTGATTAACCTGTTCTTCTACGGCCCGCTGTTCTTCAATCTGGTCAGTGCCGGGCAGACAACGACAATCAGCCTGTCCTATAGTAGCTTTTTGCAGCAGGTAGAGCGGGGCAATGTGCGCAGCGTGACGATCAGGAGCGACGATTCCGTCAGTGGCACTTTCAAAACTCCTCTCCACGAGCAACAGGGCAATGGACAGGGAGCAGTCACAGCAACCAGCTTCACAACCTTTATACCGGCAACGGGCGATCCTGGCCTCTTGCCTTTGTTAGAGAAACAAGGGGTGGAGGTGAGCGCAGAGCCGGTACAATCCCCCTGGTGGCAAACGGCTCTGGTATGGTTTGTAAACCTGCTGCCAGTCTTCTTCCTGCTCTACGTCGGCTTTATGAGCTGGCGCGGTATGCGCCAGATGCAGGACTTGCAGGGTGGCAACCTCTTTGGCATCGGGCGCAGCCGCGCGAAGCTCTACAGTGAAGAGCGCCCTACAACCACTTTCGCCGACGTGGCAGGGGTGGACGAGGCCAAAATGGAATTGCGTGAAGTTATCGACTTCTTGCGCGATCCCCAGCGTTTCCTCAAGATCGGCGCGCATATTCCCAAGGGCGTGCTGCTGGTCGGCCCACCAGGGACAGGCAAGACCTTGCTGGCCCGCGCCGTGGCCGGTGAGGCAGGGGTGCCATTCTTCAGCGCGAGCGCTACCGACTTTGTCGAACTTTTCGTCGGCGTCGGAGCAAGTCGTGTACGCGACCTGTTTGCGCAGGCGCGCAAACATGCCCCCTGCATCATTTTCATCGATGAGATCGATGCCATCGGGCGAACACGCAGCGGCGCGGGTACCATTGCCAGCAACGATGAACGAGAACATACACTGGAGCAATTGCTTGTCGAGATGGATGGCTTCGAACCACACGAGGCCATTGTGGTTCTGGCCGCAACCAACCGTCCCGATGTCCTCGACCCGGCCCTGCTCCGTCCCGGTCGCTTTGATCGCCAGGTGGCGGTTGACCGCCCTGAACGGCGCGGTCGGGAAGCGATTCTGCGTATCCATACCCGCAACGTTCCATTAGCCCCTGATGTCAACCTGGAGGAGCTGGCTCGCGGTACCCCCGGCTTCTCAGGCGCGGATCTGGCAAATCTGGTAAATGAGGCCGCGCTGGCAGCAGCCCGACATGGCAAGAGCCGGGTGGATCGCTACGACTTCCAGGAGGCGCTGGACAAACTGCTGCTGGGAGGCAAGCGGGAAGCCCTCATGGATGAGCGTGAGCGGCGTATTGTGGCCTATCACGAAGGAGGTCATGCCCTGGTCGCCGCTGTCCTACCTGACGTTGATCCGCTCTATAAAGTGACCATTGTGCCACGCGGGCGCTCGCTCGGCGTCACGCAGTTTTTGCCAGAGGATGATCGGCACAACTACCCGCGTTCTTATCTCCTCCAGCGCCTGGCCGTTGCCCTGGGCGGCAGGACAGCAGAGGAAGTTGCCCTGGGTGAAATCACCTCGGGAGCGGAAAACGATCTCAAAGAGGCAACGCGTCTGGCAAGACGGATGGTGACCGAATGGGGCATGGGTGAGAACACAGGGGTAGTCGCCTATGATCTGGAGGACGAAAATACTTTCCTCGGCCAGCCTTCCCTGCATGAGCATAGCCGCCTGTACGCGGAGGCGACGGCACAGCGCGTGGATGCCGAGGTAGAACGACTCCTGGAGGAAGCCCACCAGCAAGCTCGCACAGTGCTTACCGAACACCGCGACGCTCTGGATCGCCTGGCTCAGGCCCTGCTTCAGGAGGAGGTGCTGGAACGCGAACAGGTCCTCTCTCTCATTACCGCTGCACAGCCCGTTTCGAGCTCCATAGCGAGTGGAGAGGGCGACAGAACAAGTATTCAAGGAGGGAGCTTATGAGTATGGCAACGACAGAGATAGAGAAGCAACATATCTCATTTGCAACCTGGATCGGACTTTTTATCTCCTTAATCGGACTACCGGCCTTTACCTTTGCCTTGCGCTGGATAGTGCCAAAGCCGGTAAATTTCTCGCTCGTTCTCGTCCTTATATTCGCCTTTGAGTGGATTGCTGCGCTGGCAGTTCTTGCCATTGTTGTGTTCTTTGAACGGCAACCTTTGAGTTCTATTCATCTACAATGGCCTACCTGGAAGCAGGTGGGATGGGCCATTGTTTTCTGGCTGCTGGGTTTGCTCTCCTTTGCCATCTCGTCTTCGCTGGTGCAATTTCTCAAACTGAGCACGATCAGTATATCGCCCTTCGCCAGCGTTCCCCTGCTGTTGCGCATTGCCATTCCGCTGACTGCCGGTTTTTGTGAGGAAGTGCTGTTTCGCGGCTACGTCATCGAACGCATTCGCATGCTTACCGGAAATATCTGGTGGGGGGCCATCATCTCTCTTATCGGCTTTGCCCTGGCGCATCTCGCCGGATACGGGCTGGCCGGAGCCATCCAGATCGGCGTATGGGCGATAGTGGTGACATTGCTCTACATCTGGCAGCGCAACTTAGTTGCCTGCATGCTCATGCACGCACTTAACGATGGCTATGCCTATGTTCTGCTCCCACTTCTGTTTCACCTGTAATATGTTGTCTCTCAATAAAAAGAGGAGCAGCCCGCTGGTTGGGCAGCTCCTCTTTTTCATGTAACAAAACGAAGAAAGTAGACAGGAGGCATATACTTCAAGAGGGGATACCTGACTTCTGGAAGCCCCTCTTCACTGGAAGTCCACCCCGCGATCGCTCCCGACCGCCCGATGGAACCATCGTTGTTATGGGTTCCCATGCCACTCCGGTTTCACCTTCCACTGAAGATAGGGCCGCACAATTCTCATCAAACGCGCTTCTCCTTTCTCAGGAGGGCTACAGAGGAGAGGCCGAGGAGTTTTCTCCCCGGCCTTCTTCGTATCAGCGAACACCGGCTGCGCTCAGCTCCTTTTGAGGTTCAGCATGCTGAGTCTCGACTTGAGGCTCAACATTACCGCTTTGAAGCTGAGCCTGGCCGCTGGTGATGCTGATCCGTCTGGGCTTGCTCTCCTCAGTCAGGGGTACTGTGATGGTCAGCACGCCGTTGTGATAGCTGCTCTCAATCTTATCGGCGTCAATCGGCTTCGGGAAGGTAATAGAACGCTGGAACGTCCCGGTGCCGATTTCGCGCACCAACCATGTACCCTCTTTCCCCTGCTCATCTATAGATGGATATTCACCTTTGATGGTCAGGGTGTTGTCCTGTATCGTCACATCCAGGTTATCCAGCTTGATACCCGGTAGCATGACCTGCACCTCATAGCCATGAGAGGCTTCATGGACATTCATCGATACCGGCGTACCGATGAAAGGCTGAGGCAAAGTCAGCCAGTTACCAGACCCGAACGGACGGACAAAGCTCTCATCAAAGAGCCTGTTCATCGCATCACGCAAACTGAGCATTTCACGCCAGGGATCATAACGTACCAGCGTAGTCATACGCAATCACCTCCTTAGTGAAATTGTGCAGCAAGGCGCTTACGATGCCAGGAAAGAGAGGCGGCAACCAACCTTGTTCAACACTACCGGTCGGTTTTCCGGTTTCGTCACTTTTCAAACTACCTCACCGGGGATGTCACCCCTTTTTCCTGTTTCCACCTGTAGAAACAATGAGGTGATCTTATTTATTCCGTAAAGTGACCTGATTTTTTTTATTAGAATATCTAACATCTTTATATGAGAAAATTCCGGACAGGATGATAACGTTGTTAGACTTACCCGTCCTCATCGTCCCTCTCCAATGGAACGAGATGGATATCAGTGTCGCGGCTCATGCGCAGGATGCGGTTGATGGTGGAGCCGCGCAGCAGTTCTTCCCAGCGACTGCGCGCGGGCTGCCCCAGCACCAGTTGCGTCACCTGCCGCTCGCGGGCAACCTCAACAAGCGCCTTCGCAATATTGCTGCTCTTGACGCGAACGACCTCGGCTCCCAGGTCTTCGGCCAGGGTGGCATGTTCTTCTAGCCGTTTCATAGCCACCTCTCTATATCTTTTTGCCTCTCCTCCAAACTTGAGCCAACCAATTAATTTATTAGTGAAGCTGAGATAACCTTCGGGCTGGATAGTAATCGCGATGAGATCGGCATGCAGGCCATGAGCCAGCCGCCAGGCATCACGAATGACCTGGCGGCTGTGCGGTCGGGCATCGAAGCCGACCATGACGCGCTCGCTGGCGGGCCAAACCTCGTGGATGCCATGTTCGTCCATATACTGCTGAAGCTGTTCCTCGGTTTTCTCCGCTGTGCGGCGCAGAGCCAGTTCGCGCAGGGCGGTCAGGTTACCCTCACGAAAGAAATGGTTGAGAGCGGCATCAATACGATCGGGCGGGTAGATATTACCATGTCTCATACGCTGGCGCAGGGCATGGGGCGAGATATCAACAAGTTCCACTTCATCGGCCTGATCGAGAATCCAATCCGGCAGCGTCTCGCGCACGCGCACGCCGGTAATGCTGGCAACCAGGTCGTTGAGGCTCTCCAGATGCTGGATGTTGAGGGTTGTGACCACGTCGATGCCTGCGTTGAGTATTTCCTCTACATCCTGATAGCGTTTGGTATGTCTGGAGCCGGGCACGTTGGTATGGGCCAGTTCATCGATGAGCACCACTTTGGGGTGACGTGCGATGATGGCATCGGTATCCATCTCTTCGAGCGTCACGCCCCGGTGGGAGACTTTCTTGCGCGGAACGATCTCTAAATCGCCGATCTGCGCCTGGGTCTGGGGACGGTTATGTGTTTCCACATAGCCAATCACCACATCGGTTCCCCGACTCTCGCGGCGATGGCCCTCATTGAGCATGGCATAGGTCTTGCCCGCCCCAGCCGCCGCGGCCAGGTAGACGCGTAAGCGCCCGCGCCGGTCTGGATACCCTCTCCCATTCGCTCGCGAGGCAAGCAGCTCCCCCTGCCTGCTGACAGGTGGGGAAGCCACGCCCAGATCGCTATCACGCAGGTTGTAGCGCCGCAGAAGTTCCTCCGGGTCTGGTCGACCCTCTTCACGCTGCGAGGTTTCAGGATCAGGCGGCTGCTCAGCCATGATGTTCGCTCCTTTGCCTCCTTCCGCATGCTTCCCATCGCTTTTCAATGATGGGAAGCATGCGGAAGTCTACTACTGTTTGAGGCCATCCAACGCCATATTCAATTCAAGCACATTGACATAGGGTTCGCCAAAGATACCCAGGAAGCGGCCATGCACATGACGCATCACCAACTGCTGCACCTGACTGTCGCTCAACCCGCGCGCTTTCGCGACAACAGGCACCTGATAGAGCGCACCGGCAATGGTGATATCCGGGTCCAGACCTGAACCAGAGGTCGTCACCAGGTCCACTGGCACCGGGCCGGAAGGAACAGGCAGCCCCTCTGCCTTAAATTCGGCTTTCCACGCTGCCACGCGCTGCTGCACATCCTGCATCAACACCTTGTTCGTCGGCCCTAGATTTGAGGCAGACGAGTTCTCCGCGTTATACGGCTCTGGCTGGCCAGTGTTCTGGTTGACAGTGGCCGAAGGCCGCCCGTGGAAGTACTCCAACCTGGTCCAGTACTGTCCAATCAGGTCGGAACCGATAACCTTTCCATTCACGCTGATCAGACTGCCATTGGCTTGACCGGGAAAGATCAGTTGCGCGATTCCGGTAATGATGCCAGGATAGATGAAACCGGTGAGAATCGTCAAGAGCACAGTGAGCACGATGGCCGGGCGCAGATATTTGCTCCACACCCTTTGCCAGCGCGAGCGTTTCGGTGCGTTTTCGGCAGCTATCGCCGTTGTCCCACCCTCGGTTGCGGCCTCTGTCATTTTGCTCATATCTATTACCTTCTTCCTTCCTCACGCGGCAGCCAGCGTTTCAACCGGGCAAGCTGCCGCGTTTCAGCTACGCTTAGAGTGTCAGGTGCAGCACCTGCAACACCAGATCGATCAATTTGATGCCGATGAAGGGGGCAATGATGCCGCCAACGCCGTAGATCAACAGGTTACGCCGCAACAGCAGACCCGCTCCAATAGGGCGATACTTGACGCCGCGCAAAGCGAGCGGTATCAAGGCGATGATGATGAGGGCGTTGAAGATCACGGCAGAGAGCACCGCGCTGTGCGGCGTCGCCAGGTGCATAACGTTCAAAGCCTGCAACTGCGGATAGGTGATGGAGAAGGCTGCCGGGATGATGGCAAAGTACTTCGCCACATCGTTGGCGATGCTAAAGGTCGTCAGTGCTCCGCGTGTAATCAGCAGTTGTTTGCCCACCTCCACCACCTCGATCAGCTTGGTCGGGTTGGAGTCCAGATCGACCATGTTGGCGGCCTCTTTAGCGGCCTGCGTACCGGTATTCATCGCCACGCCCACATCGGCCTGTGCCAGCGCCGGAGCATCGTTGGTGCCGTCGCCCGTCATTGCCACCAGTCGCCCACCCGCCTGCTGCTCTTTGATCAGCTTCATCTTGGTCTCCGGCGTCGCCTGCGCCAGGAAGTCATCGACACCGGCTTCTTTTGCGATAGCGGCGGCGGTGAGCGGGTTGTCGCCGGTAATCATGATGGTGCGAATGCCCATGCGCCGCAGCTCATCGAAGCGCGCCCGCATGCCGCCCTTGACAATATCCTTGAGTTCGATCACTCCCAGCACGCGCGCCTGTTCACCTGTGCCATGCGGCCCCGTTTCCGTCTCAGCCACCACCAGCGGCGTGCTGCCTGCGCGGGCGATACCATCGACGATCTGCTTCAGTTCGTCGTTGTGCGATGTATCACCCCCATGCCCGGCTACATACGCTGCCACCGCGTCTCCGGCTCCTTTGCGAATGCTGTGGACATGATCGTTATTGCCCTGCGCCCCGTTCAGGTCGACGCCGCTCATGCGTGTCATAGCCGAGAAGGGGATGAAGGTCGCGGAAGTACCCACATCGTCAGTGAAGCCATACTTTTCCTTTGCCAGCGTGACAATGGAGCGGCCTTCGGGGGTCTCGTCGGAGAGGCTGGAGAGCATGGCGGCGCGGGCCACGTCGCGTTCATCGATGCCGGTAAGCGGCACAAAGCGCGTAGCCTGCCGATTGCCCAGCGTGATGGTGCCGGTCTTGTCCAGCAACAGCACGTCCACGTCGCCCGCCGCCTCCACAGCGCGCCCGCTCATGGCGAGCACATTGCGCTGCACGAGCCGGTCCATGCCCGCAATGCCGATAGCCGAGAGCAGACCGCCGATGGTGGTTGGGATCAGGCACACCAGCAGCGCGATGAGTGTGGTGACTGAGACCGGCTGACCAGAATAGATGGCAAATGGTTCAAGAGAGACCACCACCAGCACGAAGATGATGGTCAGGGCAGCGATCAGGATATTCAGGGCAATTTCGTTCGGCGTCTTCTGCCGCCTGGCCCCTTCCACCAGCGCAATCATGCGATCCAGGAAAGTCTCGCCGGGGTTGGCGCTGATACGAACGATAATCCAGTCGGAAAGCACGCGTGTACCGCCCGTCACGGCACTGCGATCTCCGCCGCTTTCGCGAATGACCGGAGCCGACTCACCGGTGATAGCCGACTCGTCGACGGAGGCCACGCCCTCGATGACGTCGCCATCGCCGGGGATCTGGTCGCCCGCCTCCACCAGCACCAGATCGCCCTTGCGCAGTTGGGGCGCAGGCACCTCCTCATACTTATCAGCGCGATCAGGGGTTGCCAACCGCTTCGCCATGGCGGTGGTGCGTGCCTTACGCAGCGTCTCGGCCTGCGCTTTGCCGCGTCCCTCGGCCATGGCTTCAGCGAAGTTGGCGAAGACAACAGTGAACCAGAGCCAGACGGTCACCGCCAGCACGAAGATGGTCTCGTAGGTCAGTTGCGTGCGTGGCAAGGCAGCAGTGGGAGCGGTGAAGAGCAAACGCACGAACTCGATGGTGGTGACGACGCTGCCGACCTCGACCACAAACATAACCGGGTTCTTGACCTGCACGCGCGGGTCCAACTTCTTGAACGAGGCTGGGATGGCGCTGCGAATGATCCTGGAGTCCCAGATCGAGATGCCGCCTTTGCGCCGCGTCTTCCACTGTTTCACCTCTAAGGTATCGGTCTGGATACCGGGTATATCGGTTTTCATCTCAGAATGTCCTCCCCGCGTGCATCAAAAGTTGTTCGACAATGGGTCCCAACGAGTAGGCCGGGAAAAAGGTCAGCGCGCCAACGATCAGGATCACGCCGATCAAGAGGCCAACGAAGAGCGGTTTGGTCGTGGGGAAGGTTCCCAGCCCGGCGGGGACAATCCTCTTCTTCGCCAGTGCTCCGCCCAGAGCCAGCAGGGGAATGACCTCGGCAAAGCGGCCAATGAGCATGGCAAAGCCCAACGTCCAGTTGTAGAACGGCGAGTTGCCGTTCAGCCCGGCGAAGGCCGAGCCATTGTTGGCATTGGTAGAGGTAAAGGCGTACAGGATGTCGGTCAGCCCATGCGGCCCCAGGTTGCCCGCCCCCGTGGTCAGCCCGGCGATGCCCTGCGGCAGGACAATCGCAGCCGCGCTAAAACCTAGAATGACCAGGGGCGAGACCAGCAGGGCCAGCACCGCCATCATAATCTCCTTGCGTTCGATCTTCTTGCCCAGGTATTCCGGTGTTCTGCCCACCATCAGCCCGGCGATAAAGACCGCGATGATGGCGAACATAATCATAGAGTAGAGACCTGCTCCCACTCCTCCAAAGATGATCTCACCCAGGGCCATATTCGTGATGAGCACTAACCCACCGATGGGAGTATAGCTATCGTGGAAGCTCATCACAGTTCCCGTCGAAGTGGCTGTCGTGGTCACTTCCTGCAGTCCAGAGATGGTGATGCCATAGCGCACCTCCTTGCCTTCCATATTGCCACCCGCCTGATAGGCGCTGACCTGCTGATTAGCTCCAACACTGGTCAAGAGCGGATTGCCCGCCTGCTCTGCTCCGATAACGATGCCGACGCCAACGATAAAGAGGATAGCAGAGGCAATCCAGAGCACCCAGCCCTGGCGGGTGTCACCTACCCACTTGCCGAACATGTAGAACAGCCCGGCTCCCAGAGAAATTTCCTCCAGGATGATGATCAGGGCGGTTAAGGCGTTAGGGTTCTCAAAAGGATGAGCTGAGTTGACATTGAAGAAGCCGCCGCCATTGGTCCCCAGATCCTTGATGGCCTCCATCGAGGCGACCGGCCCCTGAGCGATCGTCTGCATCTGCCCGTTGAGAGTGTGGACAATAGTGTAGGGAGCGAAGTTCTGGATCATGCCCTGCGAAACGAAGACCAGAGCGACGACAACACAGATGGGCAGGAGCAGATAGAGCGTACAGCGCACGAGGTCGACCCAGAAATTGCCCAGCGTCTGGGCGCTGCGACGAGCCAGCCCGCGCACCAGCGCCACAGCCATCGCGATACCGGCGGCAGCCGAGACGAACTGGTGGTACGTCAGACCGGCCATCTGTGTCAGATAGGTCATGGTCTGCTCGCCCGTGTAGTTCTGCCAGTTGGTGTTGGTAGTGAAGCTGGCCGCCGTGTTGAAAGCGAGCTGCGGCTCTACATTGGGAAGACCCTGCGGATTGAAGAAGGGGCCTTGCCACTGCTGCGTGCGCTCGAAGGCATAGAGGAGCAGCATGCCCACCACGCTGAAAACCAGCACAGAGATCATGTACGCCACCCAGTTTTGTTCCTCCTCCGGGTTGATGCCACTGAGCCGGTAGAAGAAACGCTCAACAGGAACGAAGACCGGCGAGAGCCAGGTGCGTTCCCCGTTGAAGATCTTATACATATACAGGCCAAGTGGTTTGGTCACCAGCAGTACAATGACCAGGAAGATCACTACCTGCAGGACACTGTCAGGTGTTACAGGCATGGTTTATTCCCTCACTTTTGTTCTTAATACTAGAAGAAGACGTTAAAATTTCTCGGGCATGAGCAGCGCGATAACGAGGTAGATCAGCACACCGAGCGTGACGATACCTACCAGGATATACTCAATCGGCGAGTTCATCTCTTCGCTCCTTTTGTTTGCTAGAGGCGATCACAGGCTTGGGTGAAGCCGATGAAAGCGACAAAGGTGAGAATGGTCACCACAATGATAATCAAATCAAGCATGCAATTCCTCCTCGTCAGGCTGAGGGTTCTCGGTATCCATAGTTACTTCATGAGATTGATCAGACTCAGGGTTCTCCGTGTCTACAACCTCTTCTACTTGATAGGCAGCCTTGCCATACCTGCGTCCCGCTGCCTCCCTGGCCAGCCGTAAGATCGCCTCCATCGGGAAGGGTTTAGGCAGATAGGCCAGGGGGTGAAATTCGTCCAGTCGGCGTGGGCTGACGCGCACAGCAGAGAGCACGACCACCGGAAGCTTCGTATCCTCACCCTCGATCTCCTGCGCCGCGAGCCATCCATTCTGCAGCGCGGTACGCAACACCTCCCAGCCTGTCTGATCAGGCAAATTAATATCCAGGATGATGAGATTGAAATGAGTGCTTTGCAAATGTAGCAATGCGCTGCCTGCATCCTCTGCCACCCTGACCTCATGTCCACGCGCCACCAGATTGCGTTGCAGCAGGTCGCGGATGATCGGGTCGTCTTCAACCAGTAAGATGCGCGCTCCAGGCATCACCTCGCCCCCTTCCTTGCGCGGTACAGGATCACCGCCGCTGCTAGCCTTCCGTCCTGATCCAGGACGGGCCTACCGCTTCAGACACGTCTGGTTTCCCCAGGCTGCCGTCGCCGACCCGTGTTCCTGATCTGCCGCTCCAGGGAAGCCAGGACAGGAAGCGAAAAATCCCCGATCGCGGTGGCTCATCCTCGTCAGGCATCGACATACGGATGATCAGCAGTTGAGCGGGCGCATGTTCAAGCAGGCTCTTCAGCTCGTGCATCTGCAGAAACACCTCTCGTCCTCCCATGGCCACCAGGACAATGGCCTCACACCGCAAGTCGGCAATGAGCAAAGGAACATGCTGCATCGGATCTACCGTGAAGATTTCATAGCGTTCAACCGGTACACTGTAGCGCTCCGCCTTCCAATGCACCGCCTCCTGGAAGTCTTTCGACTGCTGGATATGCTCCAGGCGCGCTCCTCGCAAACCTGGTGTGCGCGACTCGGAAAGCAGTGAGACAGCAATTAAGGTGGCCCCGGCACGTTCGGCTAGAGCTACCACCAGATCAACGGCACCCATATTTACCCCGTGTGTAAAGGGCAGCAGCCAACGCGACCTCTCCATCGTAGCCTCCTTAGAAAGAAGGGAATACGCTGCTGTAGACAAGGATGTAGCGCTTTCTTCTTTCTCCTTTGCAGTGTAAAGCAAAATCTCTCAAGGTGCGTTCTGGATATCAAGCTATTTGTTCTGGATATACTCAGGATTTTTTGCCAGATGCTCAGGATTTTCTCAGGAGCATCTTCAGGGCATACAGTTCAGGCTTCCGCCTCATCGTTGAAGCGATAGCCCACACCTGGAACGGTGAAAATAAGGTGGGGATGTTCGGGGTCTGGTTCGATTTTCTGGCGCAGTTGCGCCACGTAAACGTGGAGGCTGTGCGTTCTGGCATGGGATGCATCTCCCCATACCTCTTTTAAGAGCATTTGCCGCGTGAGCACTTTGCCCCGATGCGAGACGAAGGCTTTGAGCAGGTCGTATTCGGTCGGGGTCAGGGAAACCTGCTGCCCATTGACGGTCACGCGCCTGAGAGAGAAGTCGATGGAGAGCGGACCCGCATGAAAGTGAGGGGTCGTGCCGCTTGATAGCTGGGCCGCGTGGCGCAGAGCCACCCGGATGCGCGCCAGCACCTCGTCCATGCCAAAGGGCTTCGGCACATAATCATCGGCCCCCAGATCGAGCGCCTCAATTTTATCGTATTCGGCATCTTTGACGGAAAGCACAATGATTGGCAGATTCGATTCGGCCCGGATGCGGCGACACACCTCAAGACCGCTCATATCGGGCAGCATGAGATCAAGCAGCAGTACATCCGGGTGGTGCTTATGAAGCTCCTCAAATGCCTCCTGACCGCTGCTCGCCGTCAGCACCCGGTATCCATAAGCAGTCAGACCACGCTGCAAAGCCCGCACAATTTCCTTCTCATCATCTACCACCAGAATGGCCGCTCCCTGCTTGCTCATTGCGCAATCTCTTCTCTTTCTCTCACGGGCAGGACCACGAAAACGACCAGCCCTCCGCTCTCGCGCTCCTCTGCCCAGATACGACCGCCGTGTGCTTCGACGATCCCCCTGCTCACAGCCAGCCCGAGGCCCGTACCTGTTGGAGTGGAACTACGGCGCTGTCCATTGCTGGCCTGAACGCGGTAAAACTTATCAAAGATGCGCTCAAGATCAGCCGTTGGAACGCCCGGCCCGCGATCGGCGATGCTGAGCATCGCCTCTTCTCCTCTTACCCGCGCGCTCACCTCAACAGGCGTACCCGCAGGCGTATAGCGCACGGCATTTTCGATGAGATTGGTGAGCACCTGATCCATCTGTACGTAGTCCAGTTCGACCAGCAGCAGGTCATCGGGCAGGCAGGTGCGTAGCTCACGCCCCTTGAGCACCGGCTCCATACGCGCCAGGACATCATAGATGAGCGTCTTGAGTGAATAGAGTTCTTTCTCCGGCTTGAGCGCGCCCTCTTCGATACGCGACATATCAAGCAAATTGCTCACCAGACGATTGAGCCGGTCTGCTTCCTGCTCAATCGTCTGCGCGAACCCACGCCTGGTCTCCTCGTCCCACTGCACATCACTTTGCAACAGCGAACTGGCTGCCGCCTTAATCGAGGTTAGAGGGGTGCGCAGGTCATGGGAAACCGAGGAAAGCAAAGCCATACGCATAGCATCGATACGCTGCAAAACGGCGATACGGAGGTTTTCCCTTTGCAGGCGGGAGCGTTCAACCAGCGTGGTCACCTCGTCCAGAAACGTCCAGAAGAAGGCAGTACGGGCGTCCGCACGCTCGTGCTCCTCCGGTTGCCCTTCCTCATACGGCAGGCTGCGCGGCTGATCCAGCACGCGCAGACGTAGTACACCCACTACTTTCTGCCCCAGTTTAAGCGGGATGAGCCGCAACGACTGGCGTATCGCCCTCTCCTTTGCGCCATGCTGCACGGGAGCACGCTGCTCTGTATAGGTGGAAGCAGAGACTGATAGTGAAGTTTCATCATAAAGGCTCATCGTGCGACCGTGAGACATTACCCAGGCAGCAAGCGTCTGTTCCTCGGCTGAGAGCATAACCTGCTCGACGGGTTGATACGCGCTGGCCTGCACCCGCAAATTGCCCGCGCTATCTGGCAAAAGAATAGCACAATCCTGCACCCCCCACGAGGAAAAAACATCGACCACCGCCTGCGTGACTGTATGTAACTGGCACCCAGGCTCCCCTTCGCGATTGGTCAGGCGCAGGAGATCATAGAGAATATGCGTCTCGTGCTCGCGACGCTGGGCTTGATTGGCCCGTTCTCGCAGTTCCACCGCGAGCTGGCTGGTGAGGATGGCCGTCACCAGGAAGACGAAAAGGGCAATCCATTCTTCTATTCGGTTGATCGTGAAGACATAGAGCGGCGGCACAAGAAAGTAATCAAAGGAGAGAAAGGCTACCAGCGAGGCAAGGATCGAGGCATAGCGGCCTCGTATGCTTGCCAGCGCCAGCACCACAAGCAGATAGACAATCGAAACGTTGGGGATGCGCGGATACAGATGAAAAAAGTAGATGATGGCAGTGACCAGCATCGCTCCAACGAAAGCCAGCACGCTATCAAGCAGATAGCGCTGCCAGGGAAGCCCGTTCTGGACGGGCAGCATACGTTCTATAGTGCTCATATTTACAAGCCACTCCTTCGGCTACTGCTTGTCCGCGACAGTAGGTGCTCGCAAGCGCGACCGCTCAATGACCAGGATGGCCTGATCAAGAAAAGTCCAGAAAAAGGTGGCTTGATCTGTAGGTTGTTCCAGTTCGTCCTGCATCTGCTGCGGGCTGGCAAACCATGATACTCCGTCTTCAATGCGCAGGCAAAGTACCCCCAGAACCTGGTTCCCACTCCTGAGGGGGATCAGACGCGATAGCGCGTTCCGGCTCGAAGAAACTGCGTTGTGGACTTCTCGCATTTGCCTTTGCTCCAGCGCCTCTTGCGCCGCGACCATCTCATAGGGTGTCAGGGTGAAGCTATCGACACTGATGGGCGCATCTGCCCGCACGCGCAGGACGCCTTTTTCATCGGGGAGCAAGAGGGCGCAAGCACGCACTCCCCAGCAGGAAAACACTCTGACAAGAGACAATGCGATGGCATCCAATTGCTCATCAAGGTTATCTGTGCCGGTGATGACCCGCCCCGCTTCGTAGAGAATGCGTGCTTCCCGCTCTCGGAGCCAGGCCTGCTCTCTACTCTGCCGCGTCACTATAGTCAGTTGGCTGGTAATTAACGCGGTCACCAGAAAGACAACAAGGGCAAGCCATTCCGCCGGGCGAGCTATAGTAAAGCTATAGTAAGGAGGCACGAGGAAGAAATCGAACGAGAGAAAGGCCACTACTGACGCCACAAGCGCCGCATAGCGACCACGTATGCTCGCCAGCGGGAAGATGACGAGCAAGTAGACAATGGCAATGTCCGGGATCGTTGGATACAAACGATAGAAGTAAATGATGGCCGTTACTATCAAGGAGCCAACCACCCCCAGGAGGCTGTCAAGGAGATAGTATTGCCAGGACCTTTTCGCCGGAACCGGTAATTGTGGAATCTGTTCAATTGTATGCATAGTCATTGCTCCCTCAACATTTCTTGCGCTACATCATCCATCTCCTCTGCCATTGTAAGCCAGAAGAAGTCAATGAAAGGTATGAATTTAAGCAAAGAGGGTCTGGATTTTCTCAAGAAAGTGAAGGATTGGCATGCCTTTATATTAGAGGCGCATCATGTAAGCTGGCGGCGGTCCACCACGCGCTTCACTTTGCCCTCGCTGCGCGGCAGATGATGTGGCTCAACCACCAGCACATGTACGTGCAGCCCCAGCGCCTGGTACAGGTCTTCGGTCACATCGGCCTGGACTACCCCCATGGCCGCGCCGCCCTGCCTGTGCAGATCGCTATCGGCCTCAACGCGCACCTCGATCTCGTCGAGCTGGTCGCGCTGCCGGTCAACCAGTATTTGATAGTTGCTGGTCAGGCCGGGACGGGCCAGCAGTACCTGCTCGATCTGTGTTGGGAAGACGTTCACACCACGCACAATCAGCATATCGTCGGTGCGCCCCTTCACCCGCAGCATGCGCACCGAGGTACGACCACAAGCACACGGTTCGCGCACCAGCGCCACGCGGTCGCGGGTGCGATAGCGCAGAAGAGGCAACGCTTCGCGCGTCAGGCAGGTCAGCACAAGCTCGCCCACCACGCCATCGGGAAGGCGCACGCCTGTTTCAGGGTCGATAATCTCCGGATAGAAATGGTCATCGTTGACGTGCAGGCCATCGTGTTGCTGGCACTCTGCCGCCACGCCGGGACCGATCACCTCGGTCAGTCCATAGAGATCGAAGGCCTCCAACCCAAAACGTTCTTCGATCTCGCGCCGCATGCCCTCCGTCCACGGCTCCGCTCCGAAAAAGCCCGCGCTGACCTTCATACGAGCGCGCAGGTCGATGCCTTCCTCCGCCGCGGTCTCCGCCACCACCAGCGTGTAGGATGGCGTTCCGGCGACTACGGTCGCGCCCAGATCCTCCATGAGCAGGAGCTGGCGGCGTGTCAGGCCTCCGCTCATAGGAATGACTGTCGCGCCAATCACCTCCGCACCGATGTGCGCCCCCAGACCGCCTGTGAAGAGCCCGTAGCCGTAGAAATTCTGGAAGACGTCGTTGGCGGTGACGCCGCCTGCCGCGAAGGTGCGCGCCATCACCTCGCCCCACATCGCCAGATCCGCACGTGTATAGCCTCCTACTACCGGCTTCCCTGTCGTGCCGCTCGAAGCATGCAGCCGCACTACCTCGCTCAACGGCACAGCGAACAAACCGTAGGGATAGGTGGTGCGGAAGTCCTCCTTCGTCGTGAAGGGCAGCCGTTCGATATCCTCGATAGCCTGGATGTCTTGCGGGTGTACTCCGCGCTCCTCGAACGCATGGCGATAGAATGGCACACGTTCGTAAGCCCGCTCGACTTGCTCGCGCAGGCGCTCACTTTGCAGCGCGGCCCGTGCCTGACGCGGCATCGTCTCCGCTTCTGCATTCCAGAGATATCCCTCTCGCTTCATCGCGCACCTTCTTTCTGCCTTCTACGCTCGGCCTGAGTCTTCCGGTAAGCTTCCATCACAGCAGCGTGCTCCGGCGAACGCAGGCACTCGTCCTGCGCCACCGCCATCTCCTGCATGAGCGCAGGTAAGTCGAGTTCAAAGGCAGCATTGATCTGCCGCTTGGTATGCTTGAGCGCGGTAAAGGGTATCACTAGCAGTTCCTGCGCCAGATCGAGCGCACGCTGTTGCAGTTCGTCCGGCTCGACCACCTCGTGAAGGATACCCATCTCCAACCCCTCCCGTGCCGGGAAGCGCTGCCCCAGCAGGCATAAATATTTGGCTTTGCTCGCTCCTATCAAACGTGCCAGGCGCATCGGCCCCAGGTCAGCCACCACGCCCTCTTTGACCGCCGGGATGCTGAGGATGGCATCGGTCGAGGCAATCAGCAGATCACAGGCTATAGCCAGTTGCAAGCCACCACCCAGGCAGTAGCCCTGAATGGCGGCAATCGTGATGGCAGGCAGGTTCGCCAGCGCGCTCACGCCCTGCTCCCATACCTCAAACCATTCCAGGCTGAGGTTGCCCATTGAAAGCTCTTTCACATCCAGGCCACTGCAAAATGAGCGCCCCTCGCCGCTCACAATCACGACGTGCGCCTCCTCGTGCTCTTTCAGGAAATCCACGGCTTGCACGAGGTTACGCACCCAGGCCCAGTTAGCGGCATTCAACGCCTCCGGTCGGTTGAGGTGCAACCTGCCCAGCGGGCCATCCACGACACAACGCATAGTCTCCAGTTCCAGGGTTGGCATATCGCATATCCTCCTCTCTGTAACGACGGGCAATGATGTCGAAGAGTCTTGCCTGTCGTTACATTATATGCCAAAAAAGCCCTGGATCGGACATGTCACTGTGAGCGCCGCGAAGAATCCTGGCAACCCCTTTTGCAGTACGATGGTCACCGAGATTCTTCGCGGCGCTCACAGTGACATCCGAGAGAGTTTTTTTTATGGCTTTGCTACGAGATACCGACGTTGGTGTATGCCTGCGTGATATCCTGGACGGGAGGGATAATTTTGTCGGCAACCAGGAATTGCACCATTGATTGCCAGGTTGCGCTATCATTGTAGCCGAGATGGCCGTTGCCCTTCAAAACGGGGATGGTCGCCATCAACACCTGCGTCGCCTCGTTCACATCCATGCCTGGCACGTAGGCTTTGCTGATCTGTACCGCCTGCTTTGGATTGTTGATGACATACTGCACTCCCTTCAGCGTGGCCTGAACGAAGCTTTTCACCATCTGTGGCTCATTGTGCAGTGTATCCTCAGTGACGACGATGCCGTTGGAGACGAGCGGCTGGTAATCGGAAACATCGAAGGTGCGCACTGGCATCCCCTTAGCAGGCAGTTGTAGCGCCTCGTTGTTCGAGTAACCTACCACTGCATCAACCTTATGCGTAAGGAGCGCGGTCACCTGCGTAAAGCCGATAGTCTCGACATGTACATCCGAAAGTGACAGGTGGGCGTGGTAGAGCAACGCAAGCATACCTATGTAGGTCGCTCCAAACGACGCCGGTGAACCGATGGTGTGGCCCTTCAGGTCGGCGAGCGTCTTAATGGGCGAATTGGCAGGCACAATGATACAGACCGGGTAGCGCTGGTAGATGGTTGATACATCGACCACAGGCAGATTCTTGCTGCGCGCAGTCATCACCTCGTCGCCACTGGCAAAGACAAAGTTGTCATGGCCCAGCACCATCGAGCCGATCAGGTCGTTGACGATGCCGTTATGCAAGGTGACGTTCAAGCCAGCCGCCTTATAGTAGCCCTTGCTCTGCGCCACATAGAAGGGCGCGAACTGGATGTCGGGAATATAACCCAGACCAATCGAAACATTGGTCAGATTACTGCCGCCGCTTGAGGAGTTGCCTGTACCCGAAGCGGCGCTTCCACAACCGGCCAGCACAAGCGAACCTAATACAAGCAGCGAAGAAAAAATCAGTACAAGAGACGAACGCGAGCGTGTATGCATTTCTCGATCTCCCCCTTCGTGTGATTGTGTTTCTCCATTTTGCTCATCAATCAGTAGACGATAGCGGCCAGCCTGACCAGCAGCCAGGAGATGCCATAGTAGAGAGCCGCCAGCAAGCCCAGAATGATCAGCGTGGCAAACATGAGCGCCAGGTCGTACTGATTCTTCGCCAGCATGACCAGATAGCCCAGCCCCTGCGGGCTATTGTTGACCAGTTCCCCCACGAGCGCACCAGTAATCGAGAGTGTCAGGCTCGTACGCACTCCGGCCAGGATGGCGGGGAGGGCCAGGGGGAACTCAATACGCGCCAGCAGTGACCAGCCAGCCGCGCCATCGAGTCGCGCCGCGTCGGTTATCTCCGAGTCGATGGTCTGCAGACCGAGGATGGTGGTGACCACCATTGGAAAGAGGACAATCAGCATGCAGAGCACCAGGTTGGGGACGAGGCCGTAGCCGAGCCAGAGGCCCAGCAGGGGCGCGATCACAATCGCCGGAATGGCCTGGGCAGCCGCGAGGTACGGGTGAACGGCGGCGGCGATCAGGCGGGATTTCGCCAGTCCATAACCCAGAGGGAGCGCAATGACCAGAGCGAGAAGGAAGCCAAACAGGCTCTCCTGAATCGTCACCAGGGCATTGCTCTGAAACAATCCCCCACTGAGACCACTGCTCAGACTGGCAAATACATCGCCCGGAGCGGGGAGAATCAGGCTGGGGACGTGTCCATACGTCGTACTTACATACCAGCCCAACAATAAAACTATAGCCACCACGATGGATGGCAGCAGAGGAAGCACGCGCTGTATGGCACCGGGTGGCACATACGCACGGCGGCGCACTGATCCGGCAGGTCTTCCAGTTTTCCTGACCTCCTCGGCCTCGTGCGCATACGGGCGCATCTCGAAGGATACGTCTTCCGAAGTAGAAGTCGTTACACTCATGACATCCCTCTCGGTCAAAGCTATACTGGCCCGCTCCTGCATTCCTGCGAAAAGGACACAGGAAAGCGCCAATTCAACTGACCCGGGGAGGCTTGTGAGGGAGATGTCGGAACAGCAATCAAGCCTACAAAACCATAGGCTAATACCCCTATTGCATCACTACAACAGGGGCAGAAGCTGTACCTGTATTGAACCTTCTCCCATCCGGACTGTTACCGTCGGCCCCGGTTTCGCACCGGGTCTGTCAGCGTTCTATCGTAAGTGATAGAACGCGACTCGCGGGCTTGGCGAAGAAATTGAATGCATCGGCACTCTCGCCTTACCGCCGGTCGGGAATTACACCCTGCCCCGAAGGTCTCTGGTAGTAGTATGTCACACGCACTTACAAAATGCAAGGGCAATTTTCCATAGCCGGTTACTTTTCGACGCGGGTAAAGATCTCCACGTAGTCCATGCCGTATTCTTTGCCCATCTCGGCGGCGCGCTCGCGCACCCGTTCCTCCATCGTGGGGTTGTTTGCGTGCTGGCTCACGTGCGCCGCAAGTGCCGCAAGCTTCTTGTCAATGGTCGACGATATATCCACTACGAAGTTCGGGTTTGGCGCGCCCATGAAATACACTTCTTTGACGCGATGCGGCAGCAAGCCTTCCTCAAACAGTGCGGGGAAAGCCCACGGATTCTGTGCCGCCGGGTAGATGGCAGCTATGGCAGCCTGCCCCGCTGCCAGGTGATCGGGATGGTAGCGCCCGATAAACATCTCCGGATACCAGGTGCGGTCCGGCGACTGGATGATGGTACGGTCGGGGCGATACAGGCGGATGACCCGCACGAGGTCGCGCCGCAGTTCAATCGTCGGCTCCAGCACCCCATCCGGGTAGTCGAGAAAGATGACATCCTTCACCCCGAGCACTTTCGCGGCCTCGCGCTGCTCGTGCTTGCGCGTCTCTGAAATCTTGCCCCTGGCCTGTGGGCTAACATCCGTCGTGTCATCCGGCCCACCCTCCGACGCATCTGTTATCACGACGTAATACACATCCCAACCTTCCTCGGCCCACTTCGCAACAGTGCCCGCCGCGCCAAACTCGGCATCATCAGGGTGCGCAAAAATAACCATCGCTACCTTTTGCTGTTCCTGCTTCTGTTCTTGATCGCTCATAACACTATCCTCGCTCTAAAAAATTCCCGCATCGTTTGCCGTAAAAAAAGCGGCCCGGACATGGCGTTCTGAGCGAGAGCAAAGAATCTCGGCAACCAATCGACGAGCAAACTCATACGAGATTCTTTGCTCTCGCTCAGAACGCCATATTTATAACAAGACGTAGGGAGCGCATTGCTGCCTCCCTACATAGTTGGATTGCCCTCTTTTATTATGTGATATTCCAGGTACGCGCTGCTATCTCTTACCCCTCCTTGAGCACGATCAGCAGTCCACCCATTAAGCCGAGGTTCTTGAGAAACTGCGTTTGCTGTGCCTTGCGACTGGCGTCATTTTCCTCCGTCCAGAAGGAATGCCCGACAAAGGTGGTGGGTACCAGGCTCCCAAACAGCATCAACGCGGCAAAGCGGGGGAAAATACCCAGCGCGAGCAACGTTCCTCCGAAAACCATAATAGCTCCATTGAGCGTGACCGCCTGCTTCGGCTGCGGGATACCGGCGCTCTCAACCTTCTGAACTCTGCCTCCCGGCTCTAGAAACGCCGACGACCCGCCAAAGATGAAGATGCCCGCCAGCATCAAATGACCTACTGCCTTTAACATTGAAACCAGAAACTCCTTTCATTCGCTATTATCAAGAAGTTGTTATGTGCCATAGTCACATACACTCCCTTTGCTTTTATAGCGTTTGTCGTTGCGGAGGAGTTTCACCACAGAAAACCATAAAGAAGGCGCTTGCTATCCAAAACTATCTTATTTGCAGTATATCATTTCCGGGGGATATAATGGCAACAAGAGGAGTAATATGATGAGCGGAATACAGATTTTACCGGTCACCGGCGTCGGCGAGATTTCCCCAGGCATGGACCTGGGTCTCGTTATCTATGAAGCTCTGCAAGCACAACAGGAAACTTTGCAGCAGGGCGACATACTCGTGGTAACGCAAAAAATCGTGTCTAAGGCGGAGGGGCGCATCGTCAAGCTGGGGCAGGTGCAACCTTCGGAATTCGCGCGCGCCTTCGCGGAGCAATGGGGAAAGGATGCCCGGCACGTGGAGGTCGTTTTGCGCGAAAGCCACCGCATCGTGCGCATGGATCACGGCGTGTTGATTGCCGAAACGCGCCACGGATTCATCTGCGCCAACGCCGGTGTCGATGAATCCAACGTCAACGGCGAGCACGAACTGACGCTGCTACCGCTCGACCCGGACCGTTCAGCCGCAGGGTTACGCGCCAACCTGCAACGACTGGTGGGCGAGGGCGAGTCATTCGATATCGCCGTGATTATTTCCGACACCTGGGGCCGTCCCTGGCGCAACGGGCAGGTAAATATGGCAATCGGTGTGGCTGGTATGGAGCCAATTGCGGATTATCGCGGCCAGCACGACCCCTACGGCTATCTCATGCAGGTCAGCGCCATTGCCGTTGCTGACGAACTGGCGGCAGCGGCGGAACTGGTGATGGGCAAGGTCGATAAGGTTCCCGTGGCGATCATTCGTGGCTACATATACACACCAGCCGCCGCGAATGCTCGTTCCCTTATCCGTGATGCCACCACCGACATGTTCCGTTGAATGGATACATCAAAAGGGTATATACACTTGTGACAACGCAATTCGAACAACGACCCGTCACGCAATCGGCACGCAGCGGTGATCTGGCAACGTTGTTGCGCAGCCGACGCAGCGTGCGCCAGTTCCAGAACCGCCCGGTTGAACGCGCATTGATCGAGCAGATACTGGAAGCGGCGCGCTGGGCACCGTCACCACACGGTCGGCAGCCCTGGCGCTTTGTCATACTGACACGGCGGGAGATCAAAGAGCGGCTTGCCGACCGCATGGGCGATACCTGGCGGCGCGAACTGCAAATGGATGGGCAGAGCGAGGAGATTGTGGCTATTCGCATGAGAAAATCACGCGAGCGCATCATCAACGCTCCCGTTGTCATTATCCCCTGCCTCTACCTGGAAGACCTGGATCGCTATCCTGACGAGCGCCGCAATGCCGACGAGCAAATTATGGCGATTCAAAGCCTCGGAGCCGCTGTGCAAAATATGCTCCTGATGGCCTACGATCTTGGGCTTGATAGTGGCTGGATGTGCGCGCCGCTCTTCTGTCCCGAAATTGTCTGTGACGCACTCAATTTAGATACGCACCTGATTCCACATGCGCTGATTACAGTTGGATACGCCGTCGCCGATCCCAAACGACGTGAGCGTCTCCCGCTGAGTTCTCTGATAGTCCGCTTTGATTGAGGTTTATTGACTATGATTGTTGTACTTGCCGGCGGAGTAGGCGCGGCTCGCTTCTTACAGGGCCTGGTGCAGGTTATCCCCCAGGAACGCATCACCGTCATCGGCAACACGGGCGATGATCGCGAGTTCTACGGGCTGCGCGTCTCCCCCGATCTCGATATCGTCACCTACACGATAGCTGGCGTGGTTGACGAAAAAAATGGCTGGGGCATACGCGGCGATACCTACAACACGATGCAGCAATTGACGCGCTATGGCAACGAAGACTGGTTCTTGCTGGGCGACCGCGACCTCGCGACACACATTCACCGCACCAATCGCCTGCGTGAAGGCAAGACATTGAGCGAGGTCACCGACGAATTGCGCCGCCTCTTCGGCCTGCAACTGCGGCTCCTGCCTATGAGCGACCAACCCGTTGCCACGCACATTCAAACCCCGGCGGGCCTGCTCCACTTTGAGGAATACATGGTGAAACGACAGAGTGCCGACGAGGTGCAGGATGTCGTCTTCGTGGGAGCCAGCGCGGCCAAACCAGCTCCCGGCGTCATCGATGCCATCAAGGAGGCCGAAGCCATTCTGATCGCGCCCAGCAACCCCATCGTCAGCATCGGTAGCATCCTCTCCGTTCCCGGTATCCACGACGCGCTGCACGAGGCGAGCGGCATGGTGGTAGCCGTCAGCCCCATCGTAGGTGGCGCGCCGATCAAGGGGCCTGCTGATAAACTGATGCGCGGCCTCGGCATCCCTGTCTCGGCAGTTGGAGTGGCGCGCTGCTATCGCGACTTCCTGGATGTAATGGTCATCGATGAGCAGGACGCCCAACTTGTGCAGGAAATCGAGGACCTGGGCATTCCTACCGTGACCACTGATACCATCATGCGAGACGATGCGGCCAAAGCGGCACTGGCACGCAGCGTGCTCACGGCGGCAGGAGTGGAATTTTAAGGCATCATGGGATATTACGCACTTGTCCCGATAAAAACACTGACCGAAGCGAAAAGCCGTCTTGCCTCGCATCTGTCGCCAACACAGCGCGAGACGCTCGTGCTGGATATGCTGCGCTACGTCCTGTGCATCCTGCATGCAAGTGAGGAGCTGGAACAGGTCGTTGTGGTCAGTCCAGACGAGCGCGTACTGGAGCGCGCACAAAGCTGGGGCGCAGAGGCGTGGCCCGAAGAGGCACACGGACACAATGCTGCTCTGGGTGCGGCAGCAACGCGCATACGAGTCATGGGAGCAGCGGGGCTGCTGACCATCTCAGCTGATCTCCCGCTCCTGCGCGTACAGGATATTCGCGCCCTGGTTTCTCGCGCCGCAAGGCATCCCGTTGTCATCGCACCATCACGAGAAGGCACCGGAACCAATGCTCTCTTCGTGCGGCCTCCGTTGACCATTCCCTATCTTTTTGGAGCCAATAGTTTTCAACACCATGTCCAGGCAGCCGGGAAGCGGCAACTGAGCGTTAGTATATACTATAGCACTGGCCTGGCGTGGGACATCGACACCATCGACGATATCCGCGAATTACACGAGTCTCAGGCAGGAGTTCAGCACGAACTCACAGCGTACTACTCGTAACGTTTCTTGTGAGAAGAAAGGAGCAATTATGCCAGAAGTTGGATATTCAGCAGCCCTTGAACAGTTCGGCCCTGATGAATTGCTGAAATGGTGTCAGGAGGCTGAGCAGGCAGGTTTCGGCGGTGTCATGGCCTCCGATCACTTCCAGCCCTGGACACCAGAACAGGGCAACAGCCCCTTCGTGTGGTCGTGGATGGGCGCGCTCGGTGCCACCACGCAGCACATGGACTTTGGCCCCGGCGTCACCACCGCCTCCTATCGCTATCACCCGGCCATCCTGGCGCAAGCAGCGGCCACACTGGAGAGAATGTTTCCGGGCCGCTTCTGGCTCGGCATCGGCACCGGCGAGGCGCTCAACGAGCACGTTGTGGCTGATTACTGGCCGGAAACACCCATTCGTCTTGAACGCATGATCGAATCCATCGAGCTTATCAAGCAATTGCTTTCAGGCAAGAAAGCGCGGTATAACGGCAAGTACATCAAGATGGAGAGCACGCGCCTCTACAGCCTGCCGAGCACACCGCCGCCCATCTACATCGCGGCTTCCGGCCCCAAAACGGCAGAAACTGCCGGACGCATGGTCGACGGCTTGATTACACCCGCCGCCGCCTCTGACAAACTGAGGATGCTGCTCGCCAACTTCGAGAAGGGCGCTCGCGAGGCGGGCAAAGACCCGAGCAAGATGCGCAAGCTGCTGCAACTGCACGTCTCCTGGGCAGACTCCTACGAGCAGGCAGTGGAGAACGCGATGAAGGAGTGGCCCAACGGCGGTATGAATTTCCCCAAGCAGGATATTCGCACGCCAGAAGATTTCGCCGCCATGGCGAAGATCGTGCGCCCCGAAGACTTCAAGGGTCGCGTCTTCATCTCAACCAACCTCGACGAGCACCGCCAGCACCTGCAAGGCTTCTTCGACCTCGGCTTCGACGCCGTCTATGTCCATAACGTCGGTCGCGATCAGAGTGCCTTCATTCGTGCTTATGGGGAGCATGTCATTCCAGCCCTGACCGGCAAGGTGACACAGACAACGCAGGCAACAGCTTCGCAGTAGTCCATTTTAGAAAGCGAGGAAAAACAAGGCAACAATGACAGCACAACTCTCGAAACGGGCGCGTGCCTTCTTGAACGAGCACCGCTTCGCGGTCCTGGCAACGTACAACGACGATAACACCATCCAACAGACGGTCATGTGGTATCTGCTCGAAGGCGATACCATCCTGATGAATACGAAAAAGGGTCGCAAGAAATACAATAATATGCTTGCCGACCCTCGTATTTCCGTCTGCGTTCCAGATGGCTACAACTACGTGACGCTCAAGGGCACTGCCGAACTCATTGATGACCAGGATATTGCCCAGCGCGACATTTATCGCCTCGCCGTTCTTAATCACGGCGAAAAGGGCGCTCAGGAGCAGATGATGGAGCAGTTCTCAAAAGAGCAGCGCGTCACCATCCACCTGCATATCGAACACATCATTGAAGACTTATAGGTCGCAGATTCGCAAAGACCTGCTAGAAAGCGCATTGTTGTAGAACAGAACAGATTCCCGAAAAATTGCACGACCTTTTTCAGAAGCGCGAGATAAACAAACTCATGGCTTGCGCCCCATGACCTCAAAAAAACAGAACGCAGCGAAGAAACGGCCCTGAGCGAAGCGCTGCTCCAGATCAGCCAGCCAGCGCCTGACCTCCTCTGCTGTCACCACGCCTGCCGCCTGCACATTCGCGAGGAAGGTCCGCAGGCCCAGCCGGGAAAACAAGGCATAATCCTCTATCACCCAGTTTCTGGGTGTGACTGTTACGTCCAGCAGGCCGCGCTCTTTAAATAGTCCGGCTAGCTGCCGCCCCAGCCAGCCATTCATTTCGTGGTCTTCGATAAAGCTTGTGATCCTGCGTGTGAGTGTACGGTCGGTCGCGTCGATCATCATCGAGTCTTCGGCGGTGATCTCGATACAGCCGCCGGGCCGCGTGACGCGAACCATCTCGTCCAGGGCGCGCACGGGGTCGGGCAGGATATCGAAGACGCCATCAGAGTGGCTATAGTCAAAGGTGTCGTTTTCGAACGGCAGGTGGTGAGCATCGCTCTGGTAGTACTCGATGGGGAGATTCAGACCCTTAGCGCGCTCGCGTGCCGATTGCAGCATCGCCTCGCTGTTATCCAGGCCGACGCTGCGCCCGCCGGGGCCTACGATCTTCGCAGCTACGCGCACACTCGCTCCCAGCCCACAACCAACATCCAGGATATCCCGATGACCATGCGCCTGCAGATGACTTCGCAGCTCCGACCAGTACGCCGGGTGCTCTGATTCCTTGAACGCATCCATGTAGCGGACGTAGGAAACCGGGTCGGCGGTTCGGTCGATCTGGCTCCAGGAGTCCTTAAAGCTGCGCATTTCCATCTTGATTGCTCCCGCTGGAGAGAAACGAATGAATATCGCCAATCGGCGTCGCGATATAGGTCACGAAGAGGCCGGAAGGGGTGGTGCGCACGCCAACATCGCAGTAGGTGAAGCCCTGGGGCAAACTGCCTGTGTTGACACGCAACTGATTGTTGATCTGGCCCTGGAAATTAGCGGCAAAATGTGTGACATCAATACCCTGCAGGTCAGCATGGGTGACACGTACCTGTAGCTGGCACGTGCGTGTATATGGCTGCAGAATGACAGTGAGACGTCGGGTAAAACTGATTCCCAGCATGGAAAATTGGTCATCGCCCTGCACGGTCATTCGATCCCCTGAAGCCAGCGTTACCTGCACATTTTTCACTGTACCCGGCAGACCCGCCGTTTGCAGGTTTTGTGCCACAAGGTGGGTGATATAGGACGGACCAATCTCTATAACGATATCTCCTCCTGATACTACTGGATTGCTGATGGTCGGCTCATCCCCACCAAAGCTCAGAATCACCAGCAATACGATAATCAACGCCGTCAGCATACCTGCAACGAAAGTAGCTATAGGAAAAATGACGCGACCTGTGCGGCTGCGCAACCAGGCACGCAGCCGACGAAGAACCTGCGGATGTGGCTCCGGTTCCGGCGGCAGCTTGACCGTAGGATGCCCAAGAGAATCCATGTTTTCCTCCCCCCTTTATCATTGCCATCATATTACCTTCTTCACGTACCAGAACGCAAGCCTGCTTTATTTTTGTGCATGTTGCACAAAAACGTGGCTATCACTTTTAGATAAACTAACTGTAGTCAGAACGAGACGAGGCAGGTATGCTATGTACAATGAATTAGCTCAGTATAGTGCTGAGCCAGTTATGATGCCTGTGCAAAATAGCTGAATGATGAAGATGAAAAGGCAACGCGGGCCAGGAGTTCTAGCAACGATGCCGGAATTTACACGATAACTAAGGAGGACGAGGGCATGACCCCGGAAGATGTACTACAGTTTGCCAGAGAGCGCGGCGCGAAGCTGGTTGATCTCAAATTTGTCGATGTGCCGGGTACATGGCAGCATTTCAGCGTGCCGCTGCATGAACTGAAGACGGAAACCTTTGTCGAAGGCGTCCCATTCGATGGCTCCAGCGTGCGCGGTTTCCAGACGATCAACGAAAGCGACATGCTGGTAATTCCCGACCCCGACACCGCTATTATGGACCCCTTCACCAGCGTCCCGACGCTGAGTCTGGTATGTAACGTCGCCCATCCCGGCCCCGTTGGCAGCAAGAAGCCTTATAGCCGCGATCCACGCTATATCGCCAAAAAGGCGGAAGAGTACCTGCGTTCAAGTGGCATCGCCGACACGTGCTATTTCGGGCCGGAAGCCGAATTTTACATTCTCGACGATGTCCGTTACAAGTCAACCGACAACATCCAGTATGTTGAAGTAGACTCGAACGAGGCGGCCTGGAACACCGGGCGCAATGGCGGTACTCCCAACCTGGGCCATCGCATGCGCGTCAAGGAAGGCTACTTCCCCGTCGCACCCAACGACACGCTGCAAGATATTCGCGCTGAGATGACGCTGATGCTTGAGGAGCTGGGTATCCCGGTCGAGGCGCAGCACCACGAGGTCGGCGCGGCAGGACAGGCCGAAATCGACATTCGCTTCAACACTCTGACGAAGACCGGCGACAACATTCTGCTGTACAAGTACGTCGTCAAGAACACGGCGCGCAGGCATGGCAAGACCGTCACCTTCATGCCCAAACCAATCTTCGGCGACAACGGCTCCGGCATGCACACCCACCAAAGCCTCTGGAAGGAAGGCAAGCCCCTCTTCTACGATCCCGATGGCTATGCCGGTATCTCGAAGCTGGCTCGTTCCTATATCGGCGGTCTGTTGATGCACGCTGCGGCCATCCTCGCCATTGCCGCCCCAACGACGAACAGCTACAAGCGCCTCGTTCCGGGTTTTGAAGCACCGGTCAACCTGGTCTTCTCGAAGGGCAACCGCAGCGCCGCCGTGCGCATTCCGCTCACCGACAATCCGGCGGCCAAGCGCATCGAGTTCCGCCCGCCCGACCCGACGGCGAACCCCTACCTGTTGTTCTCCGCCCTGCTCATGGCCGGTCTCGATGGCATTCGGCGCGAGATTGAGCCGAGCGATCATTGCTTCGGCCCGGTCGACCAGGATCTTTACCACATGTCCAGGGAAGAGCTGAGCAAGCGCCGCTCCGTTCCGGGTTCGCTGGACGAATCGCTGGCCGCGCTTGAGAGTGACTACGAATTCCTGCTGGAAGGCGGTGTCTTCACGCGCGACCTGATCGAGCATTACGTCGATCTGAAGCGTGCTCAGGCCGACGAGGTGCGCCTGCGCCCCGTCCCCATTGAGTTCGCCCTCTACTACGACGCTTAAAAAATAACTCGTTGCCTGATCTCCTTCGGAAACAAAAGAGCCGGAGAATCCACATGGTTCTCTGGCTTTCTTGTTTTTAAGAGGATACCAGGCCAGAAGTAGATTGACAGAAACTTTCGAGACACTTACACCTATGGCATTATACCCTGACCTCCAATTAAGCCTGGAGCGTCACAATATTCACCAGCCTGCCGGGTACATACACTACCCGGCTCACATTCTGCCCCACTACGAAACGCTGGATCTTTCCGGCTGACAATGCCCGCTGCTTTATCTCACCCTCTGAGGCGCTAGATGAAACCTCGATACGGTCACGCACGCGCCCGTTTACCTGCACAAGTATCGTTAGTATATCTGACTGGATACTATTGGGATCGAACGTGGGCCAGGAGAATGTGTGAATTGATGTTTGATGACCCAACTGCTCCCACAGTTCCTCAGTGATGTAGGGTGCGAAAGGAGCCAGCAGGCACAGCAAGGTTTCCAGTTCTTCCCGTGCTGGCGCATCTTGCCTGCTTTCCAGAGCATTCAGATATTCCATCAAGGCAGCGATGGCCGTGTTGTATTTCAAGGACGCTATATCTTCTGTGACCCGCTTGATGACGAGGTGCATGGCTCGCTTCGCCTCTCCAGGAGGCCCCTGCATTGGCGCATGAGACCCCAAACGCTGGATCAGCCGCCATACTCGATCCAGAAAACGTACCACACCACTGATGCCGCGATCACTGAAATCGCCGCCTCCTTCGTATGGCCCCATAAACATCAGGTAGACCCGGAAGACGTCCACACCAAAATGCTCGATGTAGGCATCGGGATTGACGACATTGCCCCTGGACTTGGAGATCTTTGCCCCGTCCTTTGTAATGGTGCCGTTGGCGCGGAAACGCTTGAACGGCTCGGAGAAATCCAGGTAGCCCAGATCGTGCAGGGCCATGGTGATGAAACGCACGTACATCAGATGCAGCACGCTGTGCTCGGCCCCCCCGATACACATATCTACAGGCAGCCACTTGCGCGTCAATTCAGGGTCCCACGGCTGCGTCTCATCATCACTGGATGGGTAGCGCAGGAAGTACCACGACGAGTCCAGGAAGTTGTCGCTCACATCCGTCTCGCGGCGCGCGGGCCGCCCGCAGATAGGGCAGGTGGTATTCACGAAGCTCTCGACGGCAGCCAGGGGAGATGCTCCTGTTCCGGTCGGCATCCAGTTCTCAACATCCGGCAGCACAACCGGCAACTGATCTTCAGGAACAGGTACAGCATCATGCACAGGACAGTAGATGATCGGAATGGGCGGTCCCCAGTAGCGCTGGCGACTGATCAGCCAGTCGCGCAGGCGATATTTCACAGCGCGCTTGCCCAGCCCTTGAGCTTCAAACCAGTCTGTCATCGCCGCACACGCCTGCCTGGATGTCATTCCCGTATACTCACCCGAATCGACCAGAATACCGGGTTGCACAAAAGCCTCTTGCTGGACACTCTCTTGAGAGGCTTGAGCGGGAATCACAACACCTCGCACGGGAAGACCCATCGCTCGCGCAAAGGCCAGATCCGTCTTGTCGTGCGCGGGCACGCCCATCACTGCTCCTGAGCCATGCTCTCCCAGCACAAAATCGGCCACCCAGATGGGAATGCGCTCACTCGTCAAGGGATGCCAGGCGTAGGCCCCGGTAAAGGCGCCGGTCATAGCGCGCTCCGGCCCTGCCTGCGCACTGCTGATCGTCTCCTGATAGCTGGTCACAGCCTTTCGATATGCAGGAGCCGTAATACGGGCAATCAGCGGGTGTTGAGGAGCCAACGCAACGAAGGTCATGCCGTAGATGGTATCGGGCCGCGTTGTATAGACCTGTACGCGCTCTTCAGGCATCCCATCAATCGCCATACCGAATTCCAGCCCTTCGGAACGCCCGATCCAGTTGCGCTGCGCGACCTTTACCCGTTCGGTCCAATCCAGTTGCTCCAGGTCATCCAGCAGTCGCTGCGCGTAGTTCGTCAGCTTCAGGAACCACTGCTCCAGCCAGCGACGCTCGACTATGCTGCCGCAGCGCTCGCAGCGCCCATCAATTACCTGCTCGTCGGCCAGAACCGTCTTATCCCTCGGACACCAGTTCACGGGTGCCACCTTGCGCTCCGCCAGCCCACCCTTGAATAATTGCACGAAAATCCACTGCGTCCAGCGGTAGTAGCGCGGGTCCGTCGTGTGCAGTTCGTGCGACCAATCGAAACGGTTGCCAATGCGTTTTAATTGCTCCTCGCGAAAATGCCTGATATTACGTGCCGTCAAAATACGTGGATGGATGCCGCGCTTGATCGCGAAGTTCTCACTGTGGATGCCGAAGGCATCAAAGCCCATTGGCTCAAAGACATCAAAGCCCTGCATGGCTCTCCAACGTCCATGCACGTCGGAGCCGATGTAGGCGTAGACATTGCCGACATGCAGCCCCTCGGCTGAGGGATAGGGAAACATCATCAGATTGTAGTAGGGACGCTCCACATGGTACAAATCAATCCGGTACAGCTCCTGCTCTTCCCACCTTGTTCGCCATTTCGGTTCAAAGCTACGAAAATCATACTTTGGGCCAGGAACCCGCGCAATTTGATGTGCCTGACCTGCCGCAACAGTTTCAGCAATGCCTCCTGCCCCATCGCTGCCTCCTTTAGGAGACCGCGCCGCGCCGATAACAGCTTTTGAAGATTCTGTCTCTGCCATAAACCCTCCTTGTTTTTGCCTGAAAAGGACTTCACGCGGAGGGCATGAAAAAAGCGCCCTCCGCCCTGCAAGGGCGAAAAGTGCGCATAGACTCACTTCGCGGTACCACCTTGTTTCACCATTATCTTGCGACAATGGCCTCATGGGTGCCAGCACACCCGAACCCGTTAACGGGAGTACCCGGCGGCAGCTATTTCCGCTCTTGCGAGCGTTTCACTGCCACGGCTCACGAGGGAGCTTCGAAAGCACTTTGATACTGGCTTGCACCACCCGCCAGCTCTCTGCAATCGCCACGCTCCTACTTTCCTCGCTCATTGCCTGTATTCTATTCATCCCACCAGTAACAGTACATGCCTTTTTGCGCTTTGTCAAGTGTTTAGCAGCGGCACATAGCAAAAAGCCTGTCCAATAACGAAAGTGTTGTTCGGACAGGCTTTTTGTGGCTTTACGGGTGCTGACCCTTGCTTTTGTAAAGACTTTCTGCCCGTGTTATTGCGCAGCGACCTTATCTGCCGCTACAGGTTCCTTCGCCGGTGTCCGTTCGGCCAGATATTGCTGTAAGCTAGCCTCGGCATCTGGACTGACCAGGAACGTGACTAAATCGCCGGGTTCCACCACGGCATGCCCACGCGGGAAAATGAACTCGCCGTTGCGCCGGATCGAGACCACGAGGGTATTCTTTGGCAGATGAGCGTCTCGTAGTGCAATTCCGGCAAGCGGCATACCCGGTTCGATCTTCACCTCGACCATCACTGTCCCTTCGACCAGCCCACGCATGAGCCGCGTATCTTTCGCTACCGCCGCACGGTATGCTCGCACGATATCAGCCACCGACAGTATACCGACGACATGTCGCACTCCCGCGATAATCTCGACATCGACCACAGGAGCCCAGCCGACACGGTGGCTGGTGAGCTGCTCTAACGCATCGTCCAGTGTCTCATCCGGCGTAATAGTAAACACATCACGATTCATGGCTTCGCCAACCGTCACCTGATCGCGCTTATCCGGCGGGACACGCTCGATATCTGCGCGAGCGAGCACCCCCAGCAAACCACCACGCTCATCAAGCACAGGCTCACCTCCTAACCTCTGCTTATCCAGCGCGGCCAGCGCCGAAGCCACCGACTGCTGTGGGAGGAACGTCAATAAAGGTCTGGTCATGGCACTGAGCACGGGGATGTTTGCGAGAACCGGCAGCGAGTATTCCAGGCGATGGGCAGGGGAGTCGGCGCGCGTATTCACCTGGTTGATGTAGATGGTGTTTTTGCCAACCATCACAGAGGAGATGCCAACCGCGATCATAGCTGGAGCGAGCAGGGAGAGATTGCCGGTCATCTCCGCGACCATCAACATCACCGCCAGTGGGGCATGAGCAATGCCCCCAAAGGTCGCCATCATGCCAATGATGACAAAGGGAGCCGGAGTGGGTGGAACACCTGGAACAACATGGTAGCAGAGCCGCCAGAGCGCTGCGCCAACCGAGCCGCCAATGACCATGCCCGGCCCGAAGATACCGCCGGAACCGCCAGAGCCGATAGACAGGCCAGTGGCAAGTATCTTCACAAAAGGCAGGATGAGAATCACCCACAAGGGGATAGCAAAGACCCCACCAACACTCATTTCCTGCTGCACCCAGCCATAGCCCATGCCAAGAGCTTGCGGTATGAGGAGACCAATCAGGCCCACCAGCAATCCACCAATGCCAGGCCTGACCCAGTGTGGAAGAGGAATATGGTGGAAGATATCGGTCAGCCCATAAAAGCCTCTGGCATAGGCCAGACCCACCAACCCGCTTAAGAGGCCGAGCACCACGTAGAACAGCAACTGCGGCGGCGACGTGAAGGCCAGGTTATCCTGCAAGCCGAAAATTGGCACCCAACCGGACCAGAGGCCGAAGACGCTGTAACCGATAATCGAAGCCATCAGCGCGGGAATGATAGCCTCAATTTCCAGGTCATCCTTATACAGAATCTCAGCCGCCAGAATAGCTCCACCAAGCGGCGCGCGGAAAATGGCTCCGATGCCTGAACCAATACCCACTGCAATGGCGATACGCCGATCCTGCACATTGAGATGCAGCGCTGTTGCCAGCAGTGAGCCGAAGCCCGCACTGATCTGGGCCGACGGCCCCTCACGTCCGCCAGAGCCACCAGAGCCGATGGTGATGGCCGAAGCGACCAGCTTGATAAGCGGGATGCGCGCCCGGATAGGTTTTCCCTCGTGGAACGCCTTAATGGCGGCATCGGTGCCATGCCCCTCCGCCTCCGGGGCAAACGTGAAGACAATAATACCGGCGACCAGACCGCCAGCAGTGGTAATTACCGGCAAGAGCCAGGGACGCGCAGCGCTCCAGAACGGCATCACGACGCTGCCACCCTCGCCTGCCGGATTGGGTGGCAGATAGCCCACGATCCTGCCAAGCAGAATATCAGTAACAAACCCGATAGCCCAGAAGAAGGCTATTGCTCCCAGACCCGCGACAATGCCGATCAGCGCGCTGAGAAATAGCCACTTGAGTAAGTAACGGGGGCTTTCAAAATGTGTCCCTCCCCGACGCAAATGAAACAGCCGCCGCAAAAAAGTTACAAGGGTAGCATGTTTCAGTGGTGTTCGGTCGTCCATATGCTTTCTCCAAAAAGACCTGCCTGAATAGTCTGATAATACCAAAAACCATTATGAGTGGGCAGTCACCCATTATAAACAGCAAAAAAAAACATAACTTATCAGGCGGAAGAAGCGCCTATACCTGATAATACCAGATCGGCTACGTTCCGAGCCTGACGAGCAATCTCCGCCTGCGTTTGCCCAAGTACGCCCGCGGACAGAACATATGCCTCGGTCAGTGAGAGAATCATCAAAGCAACGGCATCTGGCTCGACGCGCTGTATTTCGCCTCGCGCCATACTCTCTTCCAGCACCAGCGCAATGACTGCCACATAATCACGCAGAAGCCGTGTAGCCTCCTCCTGGAAAGCGCGGTTGACGCCATAGAGCGCGCTCATATAGACGTTAAAGCTATCACTTTCCTCACGTGCCAGTTGGGTAAAAGCCAGGAACAGCCGCTCCAGGCGCTCGTGCAAGCTTCCATCAACTGCCAGGGCGTTACGAATTGAGGCCAGTTGTGCCTGCGCGATCTGCCGCAGCATAGCAAGAAAGAGTTCGCGCTTGTTCTCGAAGTAGAGATAGATAGTGCCTTTGCCAATTCCGGCCTGTTCAGCAATGGTATTGATATTGGTCTGCTCGAATCCCAATCGCGCAAACTCGCTCGCTGCCTCACGTATAATGCGCTGGCGCGTAGCCTCTCGCGCCTGATCATCAACCACTTTTGGCATGCGTCTCTCTGCTCCTCACGATACGTTTTTTGCTATAATTTATAATGGGTAGCGGGTCAATAATAATTATACCAGACCATAGAGATGTTCCGCAAGGTGGAGTTTCAAGAAAAAAGCGGCATGAGAAGTGTTTCCCATTTGTGGCCTGTTAAATTCCTATCCTGTGCCGGAAAACGCAGCAGAAACACCTGAAGAAAAATACCGCTTCGTTCGACAAGTACCTTCAGCGCGAATTATTCCTTGCAATTCCGTCATAAATATGGGTTTGAACGCCTGCCTCTCACAAAAATATGTGACTAACATTGATACTTCCAAAGATTTTCCCCTATCGAAGTTCTTACTCTGTCGAAAGTCAGCAGATAGACGCGATAGTGGCGCAATTGTGCTATCGGTGATATATTACTAAATATCGTTAGTCGTTGAGCATTCCGATGAAGAGGCAGCAGATATGGAACCACTCGTTGATAGCTACGGACGCCGTATTAAAAGCATGCGTATTTCCGTCACGGATAAGTGCAATTTTCGCTGCACCTACTGCATGCCTGCCGAGGGCCTGCCCTGGCTGAAAAAAGCTGAGATTCTCTCCTACGAGGAGATTGTGCGCATTGCTCGCGTCGCAGTGAGTATAGGCATTGAGCAGATTCGCCTCACCGGCGGGGAGCCACTGGTGCGACGAGATGTCCCCGAGCTCGTGCGCCAGCTCCACCAGCTTGAGGGCTTGCGCAGTCTCAGTCTGACTACTAATGGTATTCTTCTCAAACAGCAGGCGGGCGCGCTGGCTGCCGCCGGATTAACACGCATCAATGTGAGCCTCGATTCGCTTGTGCGTGAGAAGTTTGCGCAACTGACACGACGCGACCAGCTCCACCGCGTGCTCGAAGGCCTGGAAGAGCTGGAAAAATATCCTTCGATCTCCCCCATTAAGATCAACGCTGTAGCGATGCGCGGCTACACTGAAGAAGAGGTGCTCGACTTCGCCCGCCTGGCGCGGCGGAAACAGTATTCTGTGCGCTGGATTGAATTCATGCCGCTTGACGCCGATCAGATATGGCGCAAGGAAGATATCCTGACCGGCAGCGAGATCAAAGCTATCATCGAGGCCGAGTATGGACCGCTTGTCCCGATTACCGGTGGTGACCCCTCGGAGACGGCGCGTCGTTATACTTTCCCGGACGGCATCGGCGAAGTTGGCTTCATCAACCCTGTCAGTGAACCATTCTGCGCCAGTTGCGACCGCATCCGCCTGACCGCCGATGGACAGTTACGCACCTGCCTTTTCGCCACCGAAGAAACCGACCTGCGCTCCGTCGTCCGTTCAAATGCCAGCGACGAGGAACTGGCCCAGGTGATTCGACGTGCCGTCTGGCACAAAGAACTCAAGCACTATATTGGAGACAAGCGGTTTAAACGAGCAAATCGCAGCATGTCGATGATTGGTGGGTGACACAGCTATAAGCAACATTTCATGAATTTTCTACAACAGATCATTCTACAGCAGAACATGAGCAGCATGTTCTGCTGTATATTTTATTGAAAAAAGGTTGGTATTCAATGAGTTACTAAAAACGTGTACGTTCGTCGTTATAGTCAAATAGAACATGAGAAACACTTGAGTTCTATTTTCGGCTATCGTGCTCGTTAAGAACGATCTCTATCGTTCCCCGGTATAATACCAGAAAAGAGGACCACGTGGTAAACGACGAAGCGGATCTGCTTACTGTTCGCGAGGTTGCGCAAAGACTGCGCGTAGATGACACGACCGTGCGGCGCTGGATCAAAAACGGTGTGTTAGAGGCAATCACCCTTCCCCACAAAGGAACGCGCCAGGCGTATCGTATTCGCCGTGCGACACTCAATGCCTTGCTTACACCACCGGAATTACCGCCTGTCGCCAATGAAAACCAGTAATCCCCCAATGCCTCCTGGCTGCTAGACTGATAGCATACTTTTCCGACTGGTAGCAAGGAGGCATACGCCAGTGTATGCAACCTGTAATGAAATATTTTTCTATCATCTAGATGGAACGAAGACTCAGCTTTTGCAACTATTCACACACAATACACCATCACCCACCGGTGTATTGCATAAACGTAAATCGGGAGTCTCAGTATGAGTTTGCCCGAAACCGAGGCCATAGAGGCTAAAGGCTTTCTGTTACGTCCGGACTGGGATATGCGTTCTAAAAGTGGAAACGCTGAATGTGTTAAACTCTAAAGGCGCTTGAATATGAACCAATCTGACCCGAAAACAACAGGCATCCCACTGGAAAAAGAACTTATTAGCGGTCCTTATCGCTGGTTCACCTATTCGCCCGAAATCACAGGTTTACGCCTGATCTGCCTGGAAGACCTCTCTACCGGCACCGTCGTCACCACAACCGTCGCCAATCCTCGCAGGCGTACTGCCGCTCACAGGGCATGGGCTGGCGCTCGTCAATCACGCGCGGCTGGCTTCCCCTGGGAAATCTTGCGCGAAATGGGGGAAAAGGGCGTTGACCCGGATCAGAAGCTGGAAGAGATGTTCCGGGGATACGGGCATGCGTCGGTCGGGGATATGGCGCGAGTGGCCGTAGATATGGGAAAAATCCCCATGCACTTCTGCCTCGCCCTCTTTAACGAAGGCTCGCTCAATTCCGGTCAGGAAAAATCTACGCGCTACCAGTCAGCATTTGGCAAAGCTGTTCTGCACCCCATCAAAAACTATCTACCGGAGAGCCTGCCCGCTGAGGAAGTAGGGCAGCTAGAAGAGGCGTACCAGTCGTTTGGCACGCTATCGCTCGAATTGTTCGCGAAGTATAGAACCATGCTGCTGCGCTCCTTTGAGCACTACTATCACGTTGACATGGAACAGCGCGAGCAGAGAACGGCTCTCACCTCGCGCGTCCTGGACTGCGTGCGCTATTTCCTGCTGCTCGGTCAGTGGAGCGGCATGTCGTTTGAAACGTCGGCCCGCGACTGGTCCCGCATTCTCGCCGAGCTAAAAGCTGCCCCTCTTCCTTACTACCGCAAAGTTGCCAGTCAGATCGAGAGATTGCTTGCACCCTCACAGGAGGAGGAAGAGAATCTCGACTACAAAGCGGAAGCGCCTGCCTTAATCCGCCATACAGAACCTTTTCTTATCACAAATCACAATCTACAGTTCCTGAAGCAGTTTTTACAAACAGAAACCAACCTGCTTCAGACCATTCCACCGCAGAAAGGTGCGCCCGCGTTGACGAAACAGCAGGTCAGCATGATCGAAGCAATCTATACGGAGGGAGATCGCCTGGTTGCGCAATATATCCTGACCCTCTGGCCTGGTCTCGACAGAAACGCACTGCTGAAGTGGGTCCACGCGCAGAGAAATGATGTCAAAGCCAGAATCAGCGCCGTACTCTTCCCCGGTCACAGCAATTACGCCGAACTGCCGGGATTGGCGCGCACAACTCGTATGACGCTGGTCATCGAAAGCTTTCTGGGAGAGTTGCGCGACCTGAACCGTCACCGCGCCTGGGGGCGTTTCTTCACGCTCCCACTCGTCTTCGGGGAACCGCTCACAAAAGAGACATGTGAACAAATCCTTGCTCGCGGCTTCGGCCTGCCGCTCTACCTGACAGAGATTCCAGAATTTTCTTCTCTCAAGAATGACTTCGAGCAGGATCTATCTGTATATTATGACAGGCTCCAGGGTTTTCTTGAGCAGGTTGCGATAACATACCAGGGTAGCATCGACTATTCCTTCGCGCTCAACCTGCTGCCGCTCGCGCACCGCATCGACCTCTGGATGCATGGCGACCCGAAGCAGGCGCTGTACCTCACCATGCAGCGTTCTCGCCCCGGCGGCCACATCAATTACCGGCAGATCGCCTATGAGGCCAACCAGCTTCTCGCGGCATCCGACCCCTATCTCTGCGCCATACGCTTAAGCAGCAGACCAGACCCGGCCAGCAGGGACGAGTTCTTCGACAGGAGCTGACAACAGAGACGTCCAAGAGGCATCACAACTCCAGTTCGCGCCTGTAGAGCCTTGTCCTTTCCGGGGTGGGTTCGTCTGTCGGCACCAGTTCGCATTTAGCGGCCAGCTTCTCCGCCACCCCGTCGCCTTCAGGCAGCAATGCTTCAAAGTAGATGGGATAGTTTTGCTGCTCCGCCTCAAAGGCAATTTCTAGAGCCGCGATACGTACACGGTTGAGCGCGCTGATCAGCAGCGCCCAGCCTGCGCTTCGGCAGCGATGCCGGGGATGGACCGCGCCCTCGCAGAGAAAGTGATAGGCATGCTCGCTGCGCTGGTACTGCACGACAGTATAACCCACAATCTCGCCTTCTACTCCCTCAAGCGTGCCAGCCTGCCCCCACTCATTCGACTCGTCATCATCGGTAATCACAAACACATTGTGTTCCGGCTCAAGCTCAGACCGGGCAAACCACTCCTCAAAATCCTGCTCGCTCAAAACCTCTGTCCCATCCACTCGCGCCGCCGCCTGTTGAATGTACGCCAGCGAAGGTATATCCCCTAAGCGATAATTGCGTATGCGCATAAATTGCTTAGCTCCTCATCAATCTGGTATATCTTCATAATGAAGCCCAGAACGTTAAAATTGCTTCAAGAAATGGCTTCTGCTCAAAAATGAAAAATAAATGACCGCCGGAAAAAGTAACCATTTGCGAGTTCTTTATCCCCGCGTGCATTTCTTCTGCCAGCCAATAGGGCGCGATTGTATCTTTCTTGCCGTGCAGGATCAGGGTTGGCACCTGTATCTCATGCAGCCTGTCCATAGCATCATAACTCCTGGAAGCCTCAAGCTGCCGCGCCACAGCGTAATACGGATTTCTCCCTCTGACTGCCGGTATTTTCAGTTGCAGGTCAAGCAGGCGACGCGACCAGCTCCTGGGAACCTGTTTCAGACTCTTTACTACTGTAGAGACGAGGATCAGGCTTTTGGCCTGCTGTGGATGCTGAAGCGCCAGAGCCACAGCGATGCGCCCCCCCATCGATGTGCCGAGAATATGCGCCCGTTCGATGCCCAGCACCTGTAAAAGCCCGGCAGTATCCGCGGCCATCATCTCTATTGTATAGGGAATATCCGGCTTGTCCGTCTGCCCCACGCCGCGATTATCAAACAGGATGACCTGATATCTTGCCGCCAGGTGAGGAAGAATGCCCCGATACAGAGTATGATCGCTGTTCAGCCCCGCGATCAGGGTCACCGGCTCGCCTTCGCCATGAATCTCATAATACATATTGATATCGTTAACTCTTACGATTGGCATACTCTCTTCTTTCAGCCTCTCTCTTGTTTTGCGGTCTTATTTTACCTGAAATATCCTCTTTCGTCACCTGGCAGCGAGCATGTCATTCTTCGCTTTGCTCAGAATGACATGCGAGAGGTCCTTCGCGTGACATGCAAGCAGCGTTCTCAAGAGCTAGCCATTACGCCGTGCTATAGGATATACTGCTAATGAGAACTATTTGCTGGACAACACTCCGTTCGCGGCTCCCACAAAGGCTGGACGGGTCAACGGTTCGCCCAACTTGAACTGGAGTGGTTGTTTAGCCAGAGAACCGAACCAGAAGGAACGAAGGAGCTTCACATTGAGCAACTTGAGCGACTTGAATGATTCCACTCTCTTGCAACAGATACGCCGGGAAATGCCAGCCACTACCGCACACGCCTACCTCAACACCGGCACATTTGGCCCCATGCCTTCCATTGTTATCAAGACCATGGAAGCATATTTGCAGCAGGATTGGCGCGAGGGCCGACTGGGAGAGGAATCATTTCAGAGAATGGGCGATACCTACGCGAATGCCCGCAAAGCCGTAGCGCGCCTGCTACACGCGAACGAGGGAGAAACTGCGCTGACTGATAACACAGGCGAGGGCTTGAACATTATTATTAATGGCTTCAACTGGGCTTCTGGTGACGAGGTGATTACCACCAATCACGAGCATTTCAGCGCGTTGGCCCCACTTTACCAGATACGCAATCGTTACGGTGTTGTGATTCGCACCGCCGATCTCGGCCCGAAAGGAGACCGGAACGCGGCGCAAGCTATCGCTGAACTGATCACCTCCCGCACGCGCCTGATCGTGCTCTCGCATGTAAGCTGGATGTCGGGCGCAGTGCTGGATGTGGGCGAGGTAGCGGCTATGGCGCACGCACGGGACATCCCCGTGCTGGTCGATGGCGCGCAATCGGCGGGAGCCATCCCCATAGATGTCAAGGCGCTCGGCGTCGATTTCTACGCCATCCCGATGCAGAAATGGCTCTGCGGACCCGATGGCACCGGCGGTCTCTATACCCATAGCGACTCGCTCAATCGCGTCACCTGCACCTACGTAGGTTATTTTTCAGCCAAGCACGAAGAGAATGTGGAATGGGAGCTGGCAGATACCGCCCAACGCTTTGAACTTGGCGGGCGGCAGACAGCGGCGGTAGCAGGGCAGGCAGCAGTCCTGAACTGGATGGCCCAGACCATTGGCATGGACTGGATTTACAAACGCATCTCATACCTGAATGCCTACGCCTGCAACGAGCTGCAAACCATCCCTGCTGTCTCCTTGCTCACACCAGAACCAGGAGCAAGCGGCCTCGTCGCCTTTTTGCTCGATGGTCACGACGATGCGGAAGTGGTCAAACAACTCGCCCAGCAGCACAACATCTACATTCGTAATCTTCACTCAACCCATGCCCTGCGCGTCTCCACCGGCTTCTACAACACAGAAGAAGACATCGATAGACTGGTGCAGGCGCTAAAAGAGATGTGATCTCGGATGGCATTCTTCAGGGCTTGCCGAGTATTTTTCACAGTAAGACGAGGCACGGGTGCAACAGGGGGGATAGCTATGATCGATCCAAAGCAGGTTCATGTGGAAGCGGCCATATCAATTGAGCGGCTGTGGCCGCGCCTTAAGGCGGCTTTTCGTGAAGAAGCCAGCGCTTCTCCCGCTGACTGGCAAGCCTTCGAGACGCGACTGCGCCACGAGTGGGAACGGCTTTTCGGACTATTGCTGAACCTTTATGGCGCGCATTACGACTTCTTCTACCATCTTGAGGAAATCGTGCGCATGGCTGCCCAAAGCTGGTTCGCACGTCCGATGTGGCTTAAGCAGTTGGATGCGCGGCGTGAGACCGACCCCACCTGGTTCGAGTCGCAGCAGATGGTCGGGGGCACCTGCTACGTCGATCTCTTTGCCGGAACACTCAATGGCCTGCGCGAACGCCTGCCCTACTTCAAAAAGCTCGGACTCACCTACCTGCACCTCATGCCGCTCTTCGAATCACCCGCCGGTAACAGCGACGGTGGCTACGCAGTCAGCAGCTATCGCCGCGTCAATCCCAATCTCGGCACAACCGAAGAACTGGCGGACCTGGCCCGCGAGTTCCAGGAACACAGCATCAGCCTCGTGCTCGATTTCGTCTTCAATCATACCTCCGACGAGCACGAATGGGCGCTACGCGCCCGGGCTGGCGATCCTGAGTACGAGAGATTTTACTTTCTCTTTCCTGATCGCATGATGCCCGACGCTTACGAGCGCACGCTGCGCGAGATCTTTCCCACTGTGCGGCGCGGCAGCTTCACCTGGCACGATGACATGCACAGGTGGATATGGACAACCTTCAACAGCTTCCAGTGGGATTTGAACTACGCCAACCCTGCAGTCTTCCGGGCAATGGCCGGGGAGATGCTCTTCATCGCCAACCTCGGTGTAGAAATTCTCCGCCTCGATGCGGTGGCCTTCATCTGGAAACGTTTGGGAACGGATTGCGAGAACCAGCCAGAGGCACATCAGATCATCCGCGCTTTCAACGCCCTGGCACGTATCGCAGCCCCCTCGCTGCTGTTCAAATCCGAGGCCATTGTCCACCCCGATGACGTAATGAGCTACATCAGTTCGCGGGAGTGCCAGCTCAGCTACAATCCGCTGCTGATGGCGCTGCTGTGGGAAGCGCTGGCGACGAGCGAGGTCAAGCTGCTCGACCAATCGATGAGCCACCGTTTCCGCCTGCCGCCGGGTACGACATGGGTGAACTACCTGCGCTCGCATGATGATATCGGCTGGACGTTCGACGACAATGACGCCTGGTGGGAGTGGATCAACCCGAGCGGCCACCGCACCTTCCTGAACCAGTTCTACACCGGGCGTTTCCCTGGCTCTTTTGCCCGCGGGCTGCCCTTTCAAGAGAACCCGGCCACGGGCGATGTCCGCATCTCCGGCACCTTAGCCTCGCTCGCCGGGCTAGAGCAGGCGCTTCAATCCGATGACGAACGGCAGATTGACCTGGCGGTGCGCCGTATCCTGCTGCTCTACAGTATTATCTTCAGCATCGGCGGCATCCCACTCATCTACCTCGGCGACGAGATTGGCACGCTGAACGATTACTCATTCGTCGCCAACCCCTACAAAGCCGCCGACAGCCGCTGGGTTCACCGTCCCAGGATAGACTGGGCATGGCGGGAGAGCGCCGAGAACGATACGAGTTCGCCGCACGGGCGCATCTTCGCGGAGTTGCTCCGCCTGATTGCCCTGCGCAAACAACTTCCCGCGCTCTACAACACGGAGACGGAGTTTGTCGATACCGGCAACGGCCATCTCTTCGGCTACATCCGTCACGGCAGCGGCCAGCGCATCTTCGTAGTCGCAAATTTCTCCAGCTCCCCCCAGGAACTGGACGCCAACCAGCTACGCATGTACGGGGCCAGCTACCACTTCTGTGACCTGATCAGCGACCACCCACTGACAGCAGAGCAACCTCTGCGCCTGCAACCCTACCAGTGCATGTGGCTAGAGGCATGTCCGACGGGATAAGGAGAAATCCTCTTATGCCGCCGCGACAGCATAATCCTGATACTTCGCTTCGACCAACCTGTCCTCAATTGCCCTCAGCAAATCAGCAATGCCTTCATAATCTGAGGTCAGTATCAGGCTGGAGCCATCTTTCAGCGTGACGGTATAGGTGGTTATCTCGGATAATGAGAGCCGACTGGTTGTCCGGCATCCAGTTTCCAGAGAGACAATATCGTGCCAGTAGACGATGCCAACAGTGTGTCCCTCGTTATAGATGAACCCTTCGCTATATGCGTAGATGCCCCAGTTTCGAGCGCGGAAAGCGAGGTAGCCAACAAAAATCGGGCCAGCCGCCAGCAACGCCAGGCATAGCCAGCCCTGCCCCGCAAGCAGCCCTGAATAAGCAAAGGCAGCGAAGACGAATAGATAAATAGCTATACTGGCGATTAGATACTTGCCAAAGCCAGAGCGTGTATATTTTGCTTTAAATGAGCCTGATTGATATTGTTCAGCCAGTTGTTGCACAGAGATAGAACCAGTCATCATTGCATCTCCTCAATAAGCGTTTAGAACATTTTCGGAACAAGCATATTTTTGATTGCCATATATTCTCTGTAAAAGAGTATACACAATTTTTGACGTGCAGGCAGTGAATTATGTCACTTTTTTCAGGCATGATGGCAGTCAGAAAGGTTCGCATTGTGAAGTAGCTCACAGAATAGCCTCTCCCCAAGAGTTAGCATGCTCATGCGCAGCGTTTGCTTCCTGTACATACTCTAACTTCATGGAGAGGAACTATGTCTCACACCCATCTCCGGCGTCTTTCCCGGCATTTGAGCACACTCTTCTGCCTGCTTCTCCTGTTGAGCGCCTGTGGTCAACTTCCAGGGAACAGGCCCTCTACAACTCCTACACCGGCAGCGATAGCAACGGCTCCGACCCTCACGACTTCTACGTCTAAAAATTCACCATCCTGCACGCAATCAGCTTTCGTTTCACCCCTGCCAGCCAGCACGCATGCGACGCTTGTGTATGTTACACAACAGGGAGATAGCAGTCTCCTGCAACGCTACGATGTCACAACTGGTTCGCGACAGACTCTATTGAAGACCCCGGCAGGCGAGACCATCCAGAAAGCCAATATTTCACCAGATGGACGGTGGATTGTATTTCTCTCACTTTTTCACGGTCAGACAGCCGTGCAGGTAGTCGGGGCGAATGGTCAGCAATTCCAGACACTCTATTGCACACAAGATACCATTGATGACGCGCTTCTCTCGCCCGATTCACACACCCTCGTATTCAATCGAGAGATTCAGGAAGAAATAAGCATACTCTACCTCCTTGACATGAAGACAGGGAAACTGCGTATCCTGTTGTCGCCACTGCAACCCAACTATCCAGATAGCGCGCAGGCAACAATGCAGAACACCTTCATATCAGAGCATGCACCCTCTCCTATCAATCGCTCAACAACCGGCAGCCATACCTTTCAACTGCTCAACCCTCTGCCATCGAGGCATTCTCTGATTTATATTCCTATGAAATGGGCAACGAACAGCAGTCTCTATGTATATGGTACAGTAAGGGCCTCTGGCGCACCAGTCCATCAACTTGCTCTTCTGCTTGATACCCGCAAGGATGTGACGCAACAAGGCAGCAATCTGCAAGCCATTACGACATCTGGACGGAATTTCACCTGTCAAGACGATGCTGTGACGCCCGATAACAAGCAAGTGGTTTGCAGTGCGGCTCTCTTAACAGGGGCAGTCAACTTACCAACTGTTATCCAAATGTGGCCAATCACAGGCGGCACACAGCACGTGGTGTATCAAGGACTATCAAGACAGAGTATTCTCGTTCGGGTGGCTTCCAACTCCACCCTGCTCTTTCTCTCGATACAGGCTAACGGTATAGCAGCACTATGGAGAATCAAGACAGATGGCCGCGCACTGACGCGACAGATGGCCGCGCCGATAAGTGGCACAAACCTCGAATTTGCCTCCTCCAGCTATCTCCCCTGGTCCATCTCCTCACGTGATGGCTTGTACTATGCTCTCATCATGTATGACATGACAAGCAATACATCATCGTTGATCGTTGGAGAGCTGGCCGGTAATCAATCAAAAACGATTGCGACGAGCAGCAATCCGCTGCAGATCGCAGGTTGGGCGTAAGCTTGTCTCTCATAAAGAAAGCTTTTCCTCAATTTTGGGAGATTCCACATCACCCTGAACGCTTCCCGGTGCATTCGAGCTAAAACCTGCGCGCACAGGGGTCGCAGAAAGATGGCCCACGGGAACGGAAAAGATGCTGTAGGTGAGCGGCTGCGCGGGCTGCGCCTGGATGGAAATGGGCAGAATCAATGGCACGGGAAGAAAACCAATCAGCGTACTCACCGCCAGTACAACTAACACTCTCTGCGCTGACCAACACCTTCTGCTTGCCTGATAGCGTACAAGATCGAAGATGGCAGCGGCGAGCCAGGAGAACCACCCAGGTGTCCCGAAAACAACCGGCTCCAAACCCCCAGCAGGATAGAGCATTCCCTGCACGAGCAAGGGATAGTGTGGCATTGCTGCAATCCTTCTGCTATGAAAACAGGTATCTCATGTGGGTATCATAGCAGGCTTCTGGGTGACTTTCCAGACGAAACCAGCTCAATCCCTCGCTACTCACTCTCAACCGTGTTAAATAGCGCGGCAGGAGGCATCGTCGAGAGGACATTGCTCAGGACAGTCTCGTTGACGGATACTCCTGCGGCTTCCAGAGCTGAGAAGAGGACACCGATAATCGGCTCGTAGGGATAGCGCATAGGGCGTACTCCCGGCGCGTCTGTTCTCACCTGTGCGATAATAGTATCAGAGAACAACGAAGATGGATGACGGAAGAGGCCACCGGAGAGAATCAGCCGGTAGGGAGTGCCTTCAAGGCCAACGAGGCGCGCCGCCGCCAGCGCGAAGTTCCCAATGGCCCGGCCATGCTCCAGCACGATTGTACGAGCCACACTATCGCCCTGCTGTGCCTCGTCCAGCACGATTGGCGCGAGCAGGGCCACATTTTTTGTAGTACGCTTCAGCCGCGAGGTAGAGAGATAGAGGATATCTTCTACCTTCTCGACGCCATAAAATTTGAGGAATCTGGGTGTAAGCGAGGTTGGCGGCTCCATACCGATCTCTGAACGGTAGACGGCATCAAGGGCAAGCAGGCCGAGATGTGTAGCGCCTCCGGTTTGATCTTGCCAGCGACACGAAGCCCAGGTACGCCCATCCAGCCCGCGCGCGCCCGTGGCCGCTCCCGTACCACAGACAACAGAGACGCCTGTGGTATCCGCCGTCCCATCATAGAGCACGGCCATCGCGTCGTTCTGCACGAGAATGGTGCGTCCCAGCCCACACTCCTCCATAGAAGCCTGCAAGTAAGCGTAGTCCTCCGGCCAATCGGCACCAGCCATGCTGAACATGCTGGCAATAAGATCGGCTTTCTTGCGCTGCGCGGCCTTTAATGCGCTCATCACGGCGCGTTCAACATTGTCAATCGCAGTCTGCGGCGTGCCTGTATATCTCTGAGCCTGGTAGACATCACTGTTGCCGCCGCGTTCACTGCCCAGAATCCTCCCATCCAGCGCAGCCACCAGCGCGATCGTCTTACTATTGCCTCCGTCTACAGCCAGTACGCACATAGATTCCTCCCGGTGCTCCAGATTCTGATGATAAAAAATCCGATATATGCTCAATCCTTATTCAATGGAGTAAACGCTCCGACCGGTACTGGCGATGCGCGGCAGCCATCTCATCGTAAATGGCTTCCGCTTTGTTGAGCGAGTAGCGGAATGCATTCATCCAGATAGCGCGCTCCAAAGTCACCAGGACGGAAGCTAGCTAAAACGGCGTCACAGCCGACCAGACCTTCGCGTCTGTTCGTGGTTGATGTAATCGTGATATCCAGTCCCCTCGCTCGTGCTATCTTCCGCGCAATGGTACGCACAATCGTCACATGTTCCTCGCTCAGGTCGATCAAGAGGACTTCGGAACCGTCGAAATTCTTGCCCTGCGACAGAAATGAGGCCATCGTGCCAGCCGCACGGGTGCTGCCTCCACCAATATACGCCAGTTTAATACGTGCCATAGTGTATGTTACCCTCTTCTTAGATCGATAGATCGAGTGCCTGCGATTCCTTTTGACTCTGGTCTCTTTGCGCAGGCGCGGATTGGCGATTTCGTCGATGCCAAAGTTGATGAAGACGAGGCCCGCGCCCAGGATGGCGATGCAGAGGCCGGGCGGCAAGATCCACCACCAGGCCGCCGAGATAGCCGCCCGCCAGGCCAACTACAACGGAAATAATGGTGGTTATCACGCCCGTCACAAAGCCCAGCACCAGCGAAACCCGCGTGCCTACCACGACCTGGAGAAAGACATCCTGTCCGGTCTGCGTTGTGCCGAGCCAGTGGAGAGGCGATGGAGGCGCGAGCACATCATTCGTGAAGGCGTTGGGGTCCTGCCTGAAAATAATCGGGCCGAAGATGGCAACAAAGGCAAAGAAGCCAATAATGGAGAGGCCAAAAGCGACTTTGCGGTTCAGGACAATCATGCGCCACAGATCACGCACGCGCTGCGCCCCTGGAGATGCCAGCTTCACCTCAGGTTCAAGCAGGGTGACTGCTGGTGTAGGAATGCTCATGACTACAGGCTCCTTTCCAGACGCACGCGCGGATCAAGCAGCACATAGATCATGCCCTGCGCACCGTAGTTGGTGTTGGCGTTATAGGGGTTGAATATTCTGGTGAAGTCGCCACCTGTGTTGCCGACAATCGAGAGCGGCACCTGCTCAGCCGTCGAATTCGACGACTGGGAGCCACAGGCAGCCAGCGCCACCGTCAGGATCATCAGGGATGACAGGAGTAACGTTCCCCAGGTCGTCCTCCTTGACGAATTTACATGGGAAGCCATCGGAAAACCTCCTTCACTTTGGATGAACACAACAATTTCCACGGAGTGCCCGCTCAATAAAGAGATCGCATTACGATTGCGTGACCTGCTGCGCAAAGACCAGGATACCCAGGGCCGTATAATCGTCGGCAAGCTCGCCGCTGGGCCAATCAATAACGTTATGTAACAGGACAAAATACTTTTACTATCTAATAATTTCATCCACTAATTTCTATTCTTTTAGAGTACTCTGCCCTTCTTCCTGGGTCGGGGCTGGTCGGAAAGAGATACTGTAGTTCGCCCCACATGATGCCCGTACAATCAAGCGAGTGGGCAACTGGATATGGACAGCGTGGCTGGCCTCAGTATTTTGCTCTCCACCTTCATCTGCCCTCTCCCTCTCATCCATACCCGTTTGCCACGGCATCCAATGGCTATAAGAAGAAGGTTGCGGTTTTTCGAGCATAGATAACAGCAATTCAATGCCACGCTGCCCCATTTCATAGAGCGGCTGTCGCACCGTTGTGAGCGCCGGGTGTGTATGGGCGGAAGGAATGTCATCGTCAAAGCCAACGAGGGCAATATCTTGTGGCACGCGCAAGCCATATTCCTCGGCGGCAACCAGCACGCCATAAGCCATCTGGTCGCTAGAAGCAAAGATAGCAGTCGGGCGCTTTGTGGGCGGAAGTTCAAAGAGCTTGCTGGCACAGGCCCGTCCCGAAGGCGGCAGAAAGTCACCGACCAGCAGGAGTTCTGGATCAAGAGAAATGCCTGCTTCGAGCAGCGCTTTGCTATAGCCACGATGGCGGTCATGGGAGACCAGGTATTCCTGCGGGCCTTGAATGTGCGCAATGCGCTTATGGCCGAGTTTAATGAGGTGGCGCACAGCCTCGTAAGCGCCTGACACATTGTCGGCACTCACCCACGGCGTTGTCTGTGCAAGCTGGTCGTCGACGATAACAATGGGAAAGCCCCGCTGGTAGAGCCGCGTCAGGTGCTCGGAGACACGTTCGGGGAAAATAGCCAGCAGCCCTGCTGTCAGTTCAGTTGCCAGCAGACGGTTCAGCACCTCACTGCGGTCGCGTTTGATGTCCTCGTCGTTGATGCTATACAGCACCAGTTCGTAGGGGGTCTGCTTCATCACCTCAATGATGCCACGTGTCAGTTCCTGAATCAACGACCACGCCCACGCAGGGATGAGCATGCCAATCAGACGACTGCGCCCACCTGCAAGCCCGGCGGCAGTTGCACTGGGAACAAAATTCTGCTCGCGAATGACACGCAGCACCCGTTCCCGTGTAGCCGGGTCAACATCCGCTTTGTGATTCAAGACACGGGAAACCGTCGTTCTCGACACACCAGCCAGGCGCGCAATATCATCAATCGTCCTCTTCTTCGCCATAAGCTTCCTTTTTCCTACCCGGCGCGTAACCTGCTTGCCCACAATAGCGATAAAAAATATAAGTTGAAAACGGTTGCGGAAGCGATTGCGGAAGCGCTTCCAGGTTATGTATCAAAGTATACTGATGGATATGGTTGGTGTCAAGGGGAAAGGCCAACAAAAAACCGCCCGTGTGGGCGGGTGAGATGGCAACGTCCTACTTTCCCACGGGGCTGCCCCCGCAGTATCATCGGAGCTGGAAGGCTTAACTGCCGTGTTCGGGATGGGAACGGGTGTTTCCCTTCCGCTATGGCCACCATCTCACCTGCACATACAGGCGGCTCTTTTGACGAAACTTATTTTACTACAGTCGCGACACGCTGTCAAGGGTTTTCGCGGCACGAAAATGGATGAAAATCTGCCTTTATTCAAAGGTTCTTTTCTCCTTTGCAAAGTTATAGCTAGAGGAGGTGCCGAGAAGGATAAAAATAGCGGCTGTAATCAAACAGAATCGCTCCTCCTCTGCACTAACGGTCCCCTGCTGCTACCGGGGCTTCTTCGATTTTGAGCGAGAGCAGGCGGGAGACGCTGTCGCTGCCCATGGAGACGCCGTAGATGACCTGGGCGGAGGTCATGGTGACGCGGTTGTGCGTGATGACGATGAATTGCGTGCGCTGAGCCAGCCGCTTGAGGATGTCGCAGAAGCGCGTGACGTTGGACTCGTCGAGGGCGGCATCTACCTCGTCGAGCAGGCAGAAGGGCGGTGGGTTGATCTCGAGCAGGGAGAAGAGTAGCGCTGCCGAGACGAGGGCGCGTTCGCCGCCGGAAAGCAGGGACAGGTCCTGCACCTTTTTGCCGGGCGGCTGCACAATAATCTCGACGCCGCTGGGCATATTCGATGGCACAGTGCTGCCCTCTTCATCATGTTTCGCGCTGGTCAGTTCCAATCGGGCAGTGCCGCCGTTGAAGAGAGTGGTGAAATGCTCGCGGAAACGGGCGTTCACGGCCTGGAAAGTGCTCTCGAACTGGCGCGCCATTGTCACATCCAACTGGCCGATGATCGAGCGCAGGTGCAGGGCCGCGGCATCCATGTCGGAAACCTGGGTAGAGAGAAATTCGTAGCGGGTACGCAGTTCTTCATATTGCTGCGGAGCATCGGGATCGCAGCCACCGAGCGTCTTCAAACGTGAGCGCAGTTGATCGACGCGGCGGCGCAGCCTCCTCAATTGCGTCTCCTCTTGACCGGAAAGCCCTTCAGGTCCATCGGATGCATCGTCCAGGATTTCGTCTTGCTGCCCTTCCCGGCTATTTCCGACGCGAGTCATATAGCTACTCAATTCTCTGGGGTCGGAGACGCCCATCTCTTCGTTCAATTGCTCCAGCAGGCTCTCAACAGCATCTCGCGCCTTCTGGCTTTCCAGCAAGCAGCGACGATAGACTACCTCTAATTCGGCCAGACGCTGGTGTGTTTGCGCCTTCTGCTGCTCCAGAGCCGTGATCTGCTTCTCAAGAGAGGCAGCCTCTTCCTCCACGCGGCGCAACTCTTTTGCCAGTGTGTCTGCCTGCGCGTGTGCCCGTTCCAGTTCGGCGCGCCGTTGCGTGATGGTTTGCTGCAACGTCTGCTCCTGTCGCGTGGCCTCCTGCATGCGCGCCGTTTGCTGCTGCACCTGCGTCTTCAGGTCCTGCGCTTGCCTCTGCTGCGTCGCCAACTGCTGGCGCAGCGACTTCGCCTCCTGCCGCTTGACCGCCAGGGCTGTACGCGACCGACTCAGTTCATCCTGCTGACGACGATAGGCGATGGAGCGCTCCTCCATCTCGCCCTGCAATTCCTCGACCAGCCCGGCCATCTCGCGCTGCGCCTCTTCATGCGCCCGCACCCGCTCCTGTGCCGCCCGCATCTCCTGCTCAAGCCCGGCAAGTTCCGCGCTCAACTGCTGCTCGATGGAGACCGATAGCCGCATTTCGGTCTGCATGTGCTCCTGCTCGCGCTGTGTATTATTCACTACTTTGATTAGTTCAGCAGTACGCGACACTGCCTTCTGTAGCTCTCTATCCACTGAGGCGAGTTCCGCTCGACGTCCCTCCTGCCGACGCTGCACCTCGCTGAACATGCCATTGATTTGATTAATCAGCGCAATATGCTCTTCAAGCTGTCGGGGCAGTTCGCGCAGTTCGCGTTCGTGGGCCAGCAACCCCTGCTGGCTGCTCTCCTTGCCACTACCTCCGGCCAGCCAGCCCGCGCTGTGCAGCATCTCGCCACTGGTAGTGACAACCGTCTCAAAGGGCAGGTCGCCATACGACGAGAGGCGCAGGGGCAGCACCCAGGCGAGCAGTTGGCGGGCAGCATCGAGGTCTTTGACCAGCACGATGCCATGCAGAAGGCGACGGAAAAGCGGCAAGTAGCGCGGCTCGCACTGCACCTGTCTCCATGCAAAGCCGATCACGCGCCCCTTCAAAGCAGGGGACTCGTCCAGGAAACGCTGCAAAATCAATTCTTCGGGCTGTATCTGCGCTTCGTCAAGCTCCTCCGCCCCGCCCTCTTCATCGCCTTGCAGCCAGATCACCAGCGCCCTGCCCGTCTTCGTGGTTTGCAGGTAGCTCAAGCATGCATAGGCATTTTCCAGTGTCCGCACCACCACAGCCTGTAAATTGGAGCCAAGCGCGGCCTCAAGCGCCGTTTCCAGTCCAGCCGGTGCCACGCCAAGTTGGGGGACAGGACCGAGTAGACCGGGCAGTTTCCCAACCGGCGCGCGCAGGAGAGAACGCACGCCATCACTATAGCCGCTCAGGCTTTGCCGCCAGTTCTGGAGCATATTCAGCCGGTCCGAGACGATACGCCTCTGTCGTTCGGCCTCCGCCAGCGTGGATTTCAGCCGCTCCATCTCCTGCTGTGCATCGGCAATGGAACGTGTCAAGGCCGATTTGCGCTGCACAATCTCTTGCTCATTAGCACGGGCCTCATCCAGGCGTGCTCGCTGATCGATATGACGCTTTTCAAGCGTTCTCAGCGCTTCCTGGGCCTGGGCAATCCTTTCGCGCTGCGCGGCCAGGGTGCGATTACGATCGCCAAGATGCTTCTGCTGCCGCCCCAGGTCTGACTGGCTGGCTCCCAACCGCGCCTGCACCTGGATCAGGTCGCTCTGCGCGTTGCGCAGGCGGCGCTCATCCATCTCATACTCTTTTTGCGCCCTCGTCACCTGCTCTTCCAGGGCTGCCAGGGCCGTTGCGCCCGTGTCTACCTCCTCATCCGCGAAGTCGCACTGTTCCTCAAGATCGATAGTCTGCTGCTGTAAAGCAATCAAGCGTTCGCGCAGTCGCCGCTCCTCCTGCTGCATATCACTGCGCTGACGCTGCAAGCCCGTCACGCGCTCCTCAGCAACAGCGAGGTCGCGTTCGAGCTTGCGAGCGAGGTCGCTGGCTTCGCCGGAGGCAGCGCGCGCACCCTCGATGCGCGTCTGTGTCTGCTGTCTCTGCGTCCGCAGCCCATTGCCGCGCTCATCCAGTTCTTGCAGCGCCTGCTCCACCCGGCGCAGCGCGAGGGCCTGCTCCTGCTCAGCCGCCTCCGCCTGTTCTCTGGCAGCACGCAGCCGCCGCCATTGCAAGCCATACCACGCCATCAGCACATCACGCAATTCGTTGTTCAGCGCGGCATACTCGACAGCGCGCCGCGCCTGCTCCGCTAGAGGCTCCAGGCGTGGCTCGATCTCGCTGATGATGTCGCGCAGGCGATCAAGATTCTGCTCCGTCTGCCGCAGGCGATTCTCGGCATCAGCGCGCTGCACCTGGAATGGGCGAATACCGGCTGCGTCTTCAAACAGGCCGCGCCGCTCCTCTGCCCGCAAACTCAACGCGGCATCGATCAGGCCCTGCCCGACAACCGTATAGGAATCGTGGCCGATGCGTGCCTGCGCCAGCAACAAGAGCACATCCCTGAGACGCACTTTCTGTTTGTTGATGAGGTATTCATTCTCGCCGGAGCGATAGCTGCGTCGGGTGACAGTAATTTCACTGTATTCGGAGGGAACCCAGCCGGTACTGTTATCGATAGTGAGGGAGACTTCGGCCATGCCCAGCGCGGCCTTGCCATGACCGCCCGCGAAGATGATATCGTCGCTTTTCCTGCCGCGCAACTGGCGCATGCTCTGCTCGCCCAGCACCCAGCGCACGGCATCCGCCACGTTCGACTTGCCGGCGCCATTGGGCCCAACGATAGACGTAATTCCAGGACTAAATTCTAGCTGCGTGCGTGCCGCGAAGCTCTTAAAACCCAGCATTTCCAACCGCTTGAGATACACCGCTTTCCCTCACTCTTGCTTCTCTTCAGTCGTTGCTTCCACGATGATACCATAACGCGGCCCGCCCGTCGAGAGGGTATCTCTTGTGAGCTATTTCAATAATATTTCGTGAAGTTGATTACATTCATATCGCTGATATCCAACTATACTGATGATAGACGAGAGGTTCTCAAAATGGCTCTCTCTCGTCCGCTATAGTTGATACCAGGAGAAAAATGCCAGTTTCATGCCATCACTGCCTATCGCACTAATGGAAGGAGCGCAACAATGATTAGCTTGCTTCGTTTGCTCATCTTCATGCTGACCCGGCGCTGGGGCCTTATCGTGCTGGGCGTCCTGCTGCTCATCATCGGCCTCGTTGTGGGAGCAGGTTCGCACCAGGTCTCCTATCAAACCATCGATCACGGTACGTTTCAGAGGTATTCGAAGGATGATGGAACCGAACTTCTCCAGTTACAAAACACTTCAACCTTCTACGTTATCAACGATAGCGACTTTTCGCCTACATTTAATGGCGATACTGTATTTCAGGATTCGCCCTCGTTTATACTAATCGCCCGCAAGGATTCACAGAGCGTTGATGAGCAAACGACCGATGGCACGCAGCTCAGCGGCAATGGCTACCAGGTGGAGGAAATCACCATTCTAGATAACAACGGGCAACCCGCCCAGCAGTACACCACCAGTACCTACAGGCAAAACCCTAACGGCTACTACGAGAACGATTGGCCCGCTGGCCTCTTGCTGGCATTCGTTGGCCTTGTGCTGGGCATCCTGGCCTTCGTTTTGCCCCAACTGCGTGGCAAGAGCAAGAAGGCACAACCAGTAGCGGCAATGAGCGCACAGGCTCAGATGAATGTCAATCCCTACGCAAATCCCTACCAGCAACCTGGCCCGTATCAGCAGCAGAACCCTTATCAGCAACCCTACCAGAACCCTGCCCAGTACCCAAATCCATATGACCCCACGCGGCTCGCTGACTCCTACCAGCAGGCCCAAAATCCGGTCTACCCACCACCGCCTCCACCACAGCAGGGTTCATACGACAAAACACAACTCGCCCGGCCATACGACCAGCCATAAAAAAGACTCTCTCGTATGTCATTCTTCGCTGCGCTCACAATGACATACGAGAGAGTCTTTTTCATGACATAGTGTAGGGGCTGGGGTTACAAACTGTTTCCTCAACCACCAATGACACGTATTAATATTAGCCTCCAATGTAGAGGTAGTATTGACATATCATGCCAGCAGGCATTTTTCATAACATGGGGTACACGGCTTATGCTGTTGTTCTTTCACCTGCCTGCCCTGACAACAACAGTGCTGACGGCGTTGATCGCGCTAGCAACACTGGTCGGCATTATGACGCGCCCGTTTCGCTGGAACGAGGCGCTGATCGCGCTGGCCGGTGCCATCCTGTTGCTGCTACTGGGCCTCATCAGCCCGCTTGAGGCGGGGCGGACCCTGTTTCAGGATTGGAATATATTTTTCTTTTTCCTGGGCATGATGACGCTGTCGGCGCTGGCGGAGGCCGCCGGTCTCTTCGACTGGCTGGCGGCACAAGCTGCTCGTCTGGCCGGAGGCAGTTCGCGCCGCCTCTTCCTGAACACCTTCCTGCTTGGCTGCCTGATCTCGATGATTCTCTCGAATGATGCCACTGCGCTTATTCTCACCCCCATCGTTTATACGATGGTGACGCGGCTTCGTTTACCGGTGCTGCCCTTCCTCTTTGCCTGTACCTTCATCGCAGATACCGCTTCGTTCCTGCTGCCCGTTAGCAACCCCATCAACATAATAGTGCTGACGACATTCCGGCTCAGCCTCTGGACGTTCCTGCGCCTGCTGCTGCTGCCCGGCCTGGTTGTGATTGGCATAAACATCGGAGCGTTTTTCCTGCTCTATCGTCAGCAACTGCGAGGTCGGTTCGATGCCAAACGCCTGCCTTCGGCACAGGAATCCATCGCGCACCGGCCCTATTTTCGCTATACCTGCGCTGTGCTCGTGCTGGTCGCCATAGCTTACGTCACAGCCTCCGCGTTACAAGTGCCATTGTCGCTGGTCGCCCTTTCCGGCGCATTCCTGCTCCTACTGGGCGCGCTGTACTGGAAACGCATCACCTTCAAAGGCATCGGCGCGCACATTTCATGGTCGATCTTCGGCTTTATCGGCGGCATGTTCATCGTCGTGCGTGCCGTCGAGAATACGCATCTGACCGCCGCGTTCGGACAATTGCTGGTGCATCTCTCCGGTGGCAGCGGCTTCGGGGCTGTCATGGTCGGTACGCTGGGCGCGGCTGTGGGAACAAACTTGATTAACAACCTGCCGATGGCCGTTGTCATGACGAGCGCGCTGCATGGCGTGCAGCATATTTCGCCCACGGCCCAGCTCGGCCTCATTGCCGCCACCATGTTCGGCTGCGATCTGGGGCCAAACCTGACGACGGTTGGCTCGCTGGCAACCGTGCTCTGGCTTCTCATCCTGCGCCGTCGCAACCTGGAAGTCTCTGGCCTTGACTATTTCAAAATTGGTATAATGGTCACACCATTGATGCTGCTGGCCGGGGCGCTGGTGATCTGGCTACTACTGCCATAGGAGGGAACATATGCGCGTACTTTGTTGTCTGGATGGCACCAATATTGAGCAGGTGAGCAAAACTGTCACCACTATGCTTAATCCTGCTACGCTCACGCTCGGACTCCTGTATGTGATCGATAGCGGCCCACGGGAAGACCTGGCGCTGCAACGCGAACGTTTTCTGCGCGGCCCTCACCCTCCTAAACCACGACGCGACCAGATGCGCGAGGCCGAAGTCGCCTCCGCGCAAGATATCCTCGACGAGGGTCTACGCTATCTACCGGGTGCTGAACTTTTGCAACGTTCCGGGCGCCCGGAGCGCGAGATCGTGCAGTGCGCTGCTGAATGGAATGCCGATCTCATCATCATTTGCCCGCGCTCTCCACATATAAGCGAACCTGCTATCGGCCCCAAATCTGTCGGGCACGTCGCTCGCTTTGTGCTCGACCACGCTCCCTGCCCCGTCTTGCTCGTGCGTCCGCCGCATAAAGGTTCAGCTTGACACAAATGATATAATGCGGCAGAGGTCAATTTTGACCGAAACCAAAATAGCTGATGTGTATCGAGTAAGGAGGCTAATCTTATTCGTATGGCCAGGACAGTTTCGCCTTCGGCTACTATGGAGTCGGATTTATGCCAGCCCAATCTCTATTTCTATGGTTACGCCAGAAACCGTCTTCATCCTCAGAAAGTTAGCAAGCTTCTCCTTCCTGCGCTCCTGTTTCAGGATAGCTTCCTTCCCGATGACCATTCTTTTACTCGGAGTAAACGTATGGCCCAGGATCCTTCGTCGAGTTCCAGCGATGACGTGAAAATGATCCTGGTGGTGGAGGACGACGCCGGTATCGGTAGCTTCCTCGTTCAGGCCATCACCCAGGAAACCCCCTACCTGGCATTGCTCGTCACTGACGGCTTTCAGGCATTGAACGCCATCGCAAACGTCAAGCCCAGCCTGTTCATCCTGGATTATCAGTTGCCTCGCATGAACGGTATCGAATTGTATGATAAGCTGCATGCCACAAAAGAGATGGAAAACGTGCCAGCTATCGTCATCAGCGCACGCCTGCCGCGTAAAGAGATCGAGGAACGGCGAATCATCGGCATGAACAAACCGCTCGAGCTGGACGATCTGCTCAAAACCATCGAAAGGCTCCTCGCCTAGAAAGGCAGCAAAGGCCATTGACCCTTTGCTGTCTCCTCCCACTGAACCTTCCTATTTCCCCATGACCTCATCCAACACAGCTTACCTCCATGTCTTATGCAGGAGACCCCCACAAACAGCAGACGGCTGCCCACAGAGAAATAGAACCATGAGAGGGGGTACAGACATACCTGAAGCAAAAAAGCACGCAAGCTATCTGGCAACTTCACCCGTCCTCTCTCTTTCTCCCACTCGTCGACTCATTTGTATAGATAAATGTACATTTCAATGTACACAGCTTCTACAAAGTCTCGGTAGAGGAGTAATACTTGCAGTGTTTGTTAGCTAACCCCATCAATTGTATCACAATTAGTCAAGGTTGATGTGGTTCTGCTTCCCACCCCTTACTACCCAATTGCTACCCATCCCTCGTTGCACCGCACCCACAACACGTCCTCTACCTGGAAATATACCTCCTCCTGGCCGTCCTGTGCGCTATTTATCACTTCGTGCGCAAGTTCATGGCTATAAGATATTGCGCGCTTGACGGGGAGGCGTTCGCCGCCCGCGAGGAGGGTGAGCGGTTCTCCCCATTCTGCCACTCCATAGATGAAGTTGTAGACGTGGCGGGCGCTCCATTCAGTGGCAGGAATGACGAAATCCTCCTCCGAGGGATAGGGGTGGTAGCTGCTCCTGCGCTCGTCCTGGGGGACACGCTGAGCGCGGCCTTGCATCAGATCATGAACGCAGTCAGCAAGCAGCTTTCCTCCTCGTGTAGCGCACTGTGCTTCCAGTTGCGCGTGGGTCATGCCGTCGCGCACCGGGATGACCTCTTGCGCCAGGATATCCCCACTGTCCAGAGTCTCCTCCATAAAATGGATGGTCACGCCCGTGTGCTCGGCTCCCTCGCGAAATGTCCAGAAGAGGGGCACGGGGCCGCGATTGGCAGGCAAGAGAGAGGGATGGACGTTGAGGCAGCCGAGGCGAGGCAGAGAGAGCACAGAGCGAGGAATACGCAGCGGAAAGCAGGCCACACAGATGACATCGGGTTCATACACCGCCAGCGTCTCCAGCGTCTCAGCGGCAGAGAGGTTATTGACCTCCCAGACGGGGAGCTGCCACTCGCTGGCAAGCCGCAAGACATTCACATGCAAGGAAGAATGGACGACCGGGAGCAGCGGTCTGGCAGGGTGAAACTGCTCGTGCCGGAAAATGGCGGGGGTCTCACCGGCATGGTGAGCAGAAGCCGGGAGCACAACGGCGCGCACATCGATGCCACCCGCCAGCAAGGCATGCAGCGAAGGGGGCGAAAAACTGCCCTGCATCCCAAAGAAAACTACTCGCGGCGCGCGATGCCGCTCAAAGCTATTTGACATGGCTCCTTGAATCTTGTAGTATCTGTATTACATATACCTTTTGTCACAGGTAAATATGATCTGGAGTTTCTATCATGCCACGAATGGTTAAATGTGTCAAATTAGGGCGCGAATTGCCCGGGCTGGAAAAGCCTCCTTTCCCTGGCCCGCTGGGTCAGCGCATCTATGAGAATGTCTCGCAGCAAGCCTACGATATGTGGCCCGCGCAGAGCACACTGATTATCAACCACTACGGTCTGAATCTGGCCGATCCCGAAGCGCGCAAAATCCTGCGCGAGCAGATGGAAGAATTTTTCTTCGGTGAGAACGCGCAGATGCCGGAAGGCTGGATTCCCGAAGAAGAGGCTGGAGTGGGAGCCGGTCCTGCACGCAAAGGTGGTGGCGGTCCCGCACGCAAGAAATGAGATCACCCGGCGACATCCTGCTCATCTCGTGCTATGAACTTGGTCACCAGCCGTTCCAGCTCGCCTCACTACTGGCACTGCTGCGGCAGGCTGGCTATGCTCCTCTAGCTGTCGATACCTCCGTCGAGCCGTTGAGCGACGAGGCAATTGTCCGTGCGCGCTTCGTCGCCATCTCCGTTCCCATGCATACCGCCCTGCGCCTGGGAGAACAGGTAGCCAGGCACGTGCGCCTGCTCAATCCGGCGGCAACGCTCTGTTTCTACGGTCTCTACGCCGCGCTCAACGCCTCCCATCTCTTGCAGGAGATCGGAGATTTTGCCATCGGCGGCGAATACGAAGAACCCCTGTTACGGCTGATCGCCGCACTGGAGCGGGGCGGGCCGATCTTCATTCCCGGTGTGAGCACAAAGCAGGCTATGAGTGTTCCCTCTATCACGCGCCCCGCCTTCGTCCTTCCCGACCGCCGCCAACTGCCAGCACTCGAACGCTACGCACGACTGGAGTGGGACGGGCAGGCGCGCATTGTCGGCTACACAGAAACGACTCGCGGCTGCAAGCACACCTGCGCGCACTGCCCCATCACGCCCATCTACCATGGCCGCTTCTTTGCTATCCCGACAGAGGTCGTGCTGACAGACATACGCAGACAGGTGGAGCAGGGGGCGCAGCACATCACTTTCGGCGACCCTGACTTTTTCAACGGTCCCACGCACGCACTGCGCATCGCCCGTGCCCTGCATCACGACTTTCCTGACGTGACCTTCGATGCCACCATCAAGATCGAGCACCTGCTCAAGCACCCTCACCTGCTACCCGAACTACGCGACCTCGGCTGCGCTTTCGTCGTCTCTGCCGTCGAATCGCTCAATGATACCGTTCTGCGCAATCTCAAGAAGGGGCACAGCGCCGCCGACGTAGTGGCAGTATTCGACCTGATGGAAGAGGTCGGCATCGCCCTGCGTCCCTCGCTCATGCCCTTCTCACCCTGGGAGACACTGGACAGCTACCTTGCCCTGCTCGCTTTCTTCGAGCAGCGCCACCTGATCGAGCATATCGACCCGGTGCATTTCTCCATTCGCCTGCTCATCCCGCCCGGCTCGGCCATCCTCGATGCCCCCGACAGGGCGCTCTGGCTCGACAAACTCGACGCCTCCGCCTACACCTATCGCTGGCACCACCCCGACCCGCGTATGGACGTCCTCCAGCGCGTAGTCGCCGCCCTCGTCGAGCAGGCCGAACGCCAGCACCGCGACCCCATCGAGACCTTCTTCTCCATCAAAGCCCTGGCTCTCGCCGCCAATGGGCAGGACATGTCCGTCTCCTCCGCCATCGAGTACTACGGCGCGCGCCGCCCCATCCCTCACCTCACCGAATCCTGGTTCTGCTGAGCAGAGCCTACTACGGATCAGTTAGATCCTACGCCTTCTCTGTAACGCTTCTCGGGCCATTTCTCGCCCGGCGAGACTGGATGCCTGCTCGCTTTGCTGCGCAATTTATTCTGGGTGCGGTGAAGAGACTCTCATGAGTCTGGTTGATCGGTTGATCGCCTGTAATTCTTCGCCACGCTCAGAATGATATGTTTGGATCAGCTTCTTATATCACACCTCTGGCAGCCTCCGAACCTACCCGGCATGCCGTTGCAGGAAGGCCAGGGTCGTCTGGTTAAACTCATCTACTTTCTCATAGATAGGAGCGTGGGCGCATCCTTCAAAAATCACCAGTTCGGTATTGGCAATGTTTTGCTGCATCGGTTCGGCGAAGCGAGTTGAGGTGACCATATCGTAGCGGCCAAAGGTAACTTGCGTTGGTGCCTGAATTTTGCTGAGTTGAGCTGCCGCGTCGTGCGCAATTACGGCATTGGACTGCCTCATAAATGCGTCCAGCGGCTGGGTCGGCCTGCTCCTGACGAAAGCGGCCAATGAATCGATGTAATCGGGTCTGGCGGCATAGAGTTCAGGGGTAAAGCACCAGAGGAAAATACCGCTAATGACCATCTCTGGCACGCTGTTCTGACCCTGTGCCATTATCTGCCAGCTCTCCACAGCACTCTTGAGAAAAGGATCAGTTTTGTGCCAGGCGCTGTGAAGGGATAACGACTTGACTCGCTCCGGATACTTTGCCGCCAGCCATATGCCGGTGGCTGCACCCAGCGATAGGCCGGACACGTGAGCCTGTGAGATATCCAGCGCCTGCATAAACGCCGCGACATCATCGGCAAAGAGTTCGGTCGAATAGGGGCCATCGGGTTTGTCAGTTTCACCTGCCCCACGCAGGTCTACAGAAATACAGGTGAAGTGCTTCGCATACTCGGCGACCTGAAAAGCGTAACAGGCGTAATCAGCCGCCAGATATGGGATCAGAATGAGTGGCTCACCTGTTCCCTGCTGGTCATAGTTCATAGTGATCCCATTTGCCTGGACTTTTGGCATACTGCCTCCCCTTTCGTGACCATCTTTTTAATTGGTAAAATACAACAAGTGTGAGGATGGTTTTCACCACCCTCAGCCATTGTATCATCTTTCTCGATAAGCCGCACAATTTCTTTCTTAAGAATCAGGCCTAGAGATCGCGGCGCTGGAAACGCAGAGCGGCAAAGATCGGCAAAACGATACAATAGAGCACGGCCCAGATGAGGAGTGCTGGCGCTATTTGCTCTGAAGAGGTGAAGGGGGTATCGAAGCTCTGCGCAGATAATCCCAGTACGGCGAAATCTGCCGAGGGAGGCAACAGGTAGTACGAAGCACCGTGCCAGAGGGCATCGGTTGGGATAATGAGGTTAATGACGGTGACAACATTCTGTATCGACTGCAAGGCAGCAGGATTGACGACCTGCACGATAAAGCGCACAACGCTGGCAGTCGGCGCGCCGATGAAGAGCATCAGGGCGATTGCCCCGGTGACAATGGTGGGAACGAGCGAGCTACACAGAGTAGTAATCGCCAGCAGCACCAGCATAGCAAGCTCCAGCAGGCCCAGCGCATAGGGGGCGTATGGAGGCCAGTAGCCGGTTTGCCAGTAGAGCACGACGAGAAAAGCGAAAAACATCAGCGCGGTATAGAGACACACGATAATGGCATACCCCAACCATTTGCCGAGCACGATTTCAACGCGCCTCAGCGGTTTCGGCACGATGACGGCGAAGGTTCCTGCCTCGACTTCACCGGAAATCATATTCGCGGTGAAGACAATGGTCAGCGTGCTACAGAGCAGATAGAGCATCCACAATGTCAGCACAGTCATAACGACGCCGCCACTCAGCAACAGGATTTGCGTGCTCGTCTGCCCGTTATTGCCTTGCAAGGAGGCATTGATGACGAGATTGAGCAGCATAGCAAAGGCAACTATGATCAGGATACTCAAGATCATGACTGCCAGGAAGAGGCGGCGGCGCACAGCCTCCAACAAGGTGAAGCGAGTGATTAATAACAGTCCCATTGCAGATTTCTCCTGCTACTATCATGACTGGTGAGCTTCAACAGGAATGGGGCGACGAGATGCATCAATCGTACGCAAGAAGAGTTGTTCCAGCGAACGTTCATGCGGGGCCAGACCATACAGGCGCGCGCCACAGGCATGTACCATCTCGGCGATATCCGCCGCCTGCTCGTCTTTCTGCACTTCGACGTAGAGCATGTCAGGGTCATCTTCATCCTGGCGCACCGCCAGAGCTATCGCACCAAGCCGGTGCAGCAGTTCCTTAGTGACCGGATTGACACGCACGGCAAAGACAGGATACCCTTCGAAGAGCAAGCGGGGCGCACCGACTTTCAGGATGCGCCCTTCGTTGATGATGGCGACACGATCACAGAGCGCCTCCACATCGGCCAGCTGGTGTGAATTGAGGAAGATGCTCATGCCCTGCGATTTCAACTGGCGCAGCAGATCGCGCATGTCGCGCTGTCCGACAGGATCGAGGCCAGAGACAAGCTCATCGAGCAATACGAGATCGGGACGGTTGAGAATGGCTTGCGCCAGGCCGATGCGCTGCATCATGCCCTTCGAGAAGGTGCCCAGCTTTTGCTGCTCTCGCCCATCCAGTCCCACCAGCGCCAGCACCTCGCGACAGCGTTTCTCCAGTTCCACACCGTGCATGCCATAGAGTCGCCCGTGAAACTCCAGAAATTCCTTCGCTTTCAGCCAGCGATGAAAGTTGGGCAATTCCGGCAGGTAGCCGATACGCCGCCGCATCTCAAGATTGCTCAGCGGCTGGCCAAGCAGGCGCACCGTGCCGCTGGTCGGCAGAACCAGCCCGGCCAGAATCTTCACCACCGTGCTCTTTCCGGCACCGTTTGGCCCCAGAAAGCCAAAGGCTTCACCTCGATGCATGACGAAGCTCACGTTGTCCACCGCTACAAGACTGCGATAGACCTTACGCAAGCCCTCTACCTCTATTGCCGGTACTCTATCCATAGTTGCTATCATAACGCTCAACCTTTTACGCGAGGTCGAGCTAAACCCGACCTCGCGTACTTCTCACACGTAGAACATCTCTGCCCGTTATACGCTATTGAAGCGAATTGGCACTTGCCAGAAGCTGCGCGCCGTTACTCGTAGCACCGGCAACCGCATAAATGATACCATGCGCTTGCCAGATTACAGCCCCCAGTTTCAAGGAAGAATCTGTCATCATGACTCCTGTCACACCATGTGTGCTTACTTTCTGCGCCTGCACCTGTGGCGGGATAGGCAGGGGTACCTCACCGGTCGCCAGATTGACACTCTGCAGCAGGAGACGCGCTCCAGGCGAGAGTTTGGGCAGCGAGAGGGCAAAATCCAGCAGGTCTTTCAAAGAAGCCTTTCCGGTTGCCTTGATTACTGGACTGGGCATTTCAACGATATAAAATGGAGTGCCACCGCTACAGCCCAGCGAAGTGATATCCGAAGGCGAGCCGGAAGTGTTCTGCTGGCCCTGATTACCAGTACCGGCGGACTGCTCTTGCGATCCCTGGACATGCAGTATCGAAGGCGCAGGTGAAGTGCTCTGTGAGTTACTCTGACAACTGTTGCCGTAGTTGATGATAACGCCCGGCGCAAGATTAATCGCGTAGGTAGCCCCATCAAGCTGCGGCGGGACAGCGATGTTCCCCTGCCCTGTTTTTTTCAGGTAGGCTCGTGTCTGGGCCGCGCTAAAGGTGAAGGTTCCGCTTGCACTCTCAATCAGCGTGAACTGCACCGCGTGGCCCACGCCCGGCGGCAGTTGAGCAGGCAACAGGAGTTTGAAACCCAGGTCCTGTTCCATCTGCTTCTGATTCGGGTGCTGGATGCTGTTGAGGTTACCTGATTGGATGTTGATATCCCCGAAGTTTTGCAGATCCTCGCCGATGCCATTACGGAAGCTCTGTGGGTTGATAGAGACGGGTTGGAATTGTCGCACGCTGAACAACGCGAGAAACTCACTGGCCAGCGCTCCCGCATTTGGCAGCAGCACCAGAGCCAGTACCACGACGGCAGCAACGGCAATCCACCAGGGACTGCGGCGCCCAGGCTTTCCGCTCTGCACGGAACGAATTTTACTTTGTGCGGAAGATGCTCTGACTGCGTGTCTTTCTTCTCCATCTTCAGCTAGTTTGCTCTGTAAGGCTGAGAACGCAAGGGTTGTATCCGGTACCTCGGCAGGAGACGGTTCCAGGAAAGCCAGCAAAGCGTAGACTTCTTTGCTGGCCGTGCGCATGCTGCGTTCATCGGCACTGCAATAAGGGCAGCTTGCCAGATGAGTCTCGGCCTGCGCACGCTCCCCGGCGCTCAATTCGCCATCACGCAGGCTTACCAGTAAGCCTCTATCCAGACACGCATCATTCTGCTTTTGTGGCTGTAGTTCGTTCATGATATCTCCTCCGAAATTCACGTTCAGCACGTGCCAGTAAAGAGCCGACAGATGCCGGTGCGACGCCTGTTACCTGTGCGATCTCCGCGTAACTCAAACCGGCGCTGCGCAGTACAATGTATGCTTGCTGCCGTTCAGGAAGCTCAGCTAAAATAGTGCGTACCAACTCTGCCTGTTCGCGGGCGATTACCTGCTGTTCAGGATTAAGCTGTGCCGCCTCTTCCGGGACTGGCACGTTGCTGGCTTCTCCCTCGTAAGTCACACGGCGCTGCCTGGCACGCATAGCATTCAGACCGAGATTGGTGGCGACGCGGCAAAGCCATGCCCGTCGTTCTCCCTCGACCGTAGCGCGAGGCGGTGTGCGATAGAAGCGTAAAAACACTTCTTGAGCGATATCATCCGCCTCGTCTCTCTGCCCCACACAACGATAGGCGAGCTGGTAGACCAGTGGATAATAGCGCTTAAATACAGCCTCGAACGGCTCTTCCTCACTTGCGGTGACGATAGACTTGCTCCTTATATCCGAAGACATGTCCATTCTTCCCTTCATCACGCCTGAAACCCCTTTATTTCAAATCTTTGCTTTGTTCAATCATGCATGACGTATATAGGACACCGCCCATTCCGAGTTTGTGACATTGCCCCTCCTTGTAAAAGAATACAATAAGCTGTATGTTATAGCTATATGAAATATCGTTGATAACCCGTTGCCTTCATAATAGCATAGCGCTCCCTGCTACGACTGCCGCAACATGCTTTCAAGCAAGGATAGAGTAATTGGTCGATAATATTCCCGATGTGCTACACTTCTATTAGCAAAGAGAACATAAGAGACCCGGGACAGATCAGAGACAATAGCTATTTTGAAACAGGAGCATGGCATTTGGAAGGTGTTAAGAATTATTTGATCGACATGGATGGAGTAATTGTGCGCGGCGATACCCTGATTCCTGGGGCAGCAGAATTTATTCATCGCCTGCGCGACATGGGGATACCTTTCTTGATTTTCACCAATAACTCGCAATACACGCCGCGTGATTTGCAACTGCGGCTGCATCGCATGGGGCTGGAAGTTCCGTCTGAGGCCATATTCACCTCTGCCCTGGCAACTGCCCAGTTCCTCAATTCACAGCGACCCTGTGGCACCGCTTTCGCCATCGGAGAGTCTGGATTGACGACGGCTCTGCACGATATCGGCTACATTCTGACCGATCAGGAGCCGGAATATGTAGTTCTGGGCGAGACAACGACGTATAGCTTTGCGCGCATCACCAGCGCCATTCGCCTCGTCATGGCCGGGGCGCGCTTCATTGCCACCAATCCTGACGTGATGGGACCGGGCGAAGGCGGCATCGTCCCGGCAACAGGGGCCGTGGCAGCATTGATCAATTCGGTCACGAACGTCAAGCCCTACTTCATCGGCAAACCGAATCCGCTGATGATGCGCATGGCGCTGCGTACCTTGAACGCCCATTCCGAGGATTCGGCGATTATCGGCGATTCCATGAATACCGATATCGTGGCGGGAATCGAGAGCGGTCTGAAAACTATCCTGGTGCTCACCGGCATGACCTCACGCGAGCAGGCGGAACGTTTTCCCTATCGCCCTGCCTGGATACTCAATTCCATTGCCGATGTTGTGCTCTAGTTGCTTCCGTCTCTGACGGGAGGGCGGAGAGAATCAAGTTCCTGCTCTTTCCTTCCGGCTTCTCCCCGGAGGAAGTATGTCATCAAAACCGAAAAGGTCAAATATACAGGCACCAGGCTGTAGCGTGGTTACGCACCTTGATATTCTATCTGCTCAGAATGAAGTGAGAGAAGTGCTATGATTGAACAATCTGAATACCCAACGGAAGAATGGAGCGTCCGCGAGACCAGTTTCAACCTTGATACGCTGGCGCAGAGCGAGTCCATTTTCACCCTTTCCAACGGACATATCGGGCTACGAGGCAACCTCGACGAGGGGGAGCCGCATGGCCTTCCCGGCACCTACCTGAACTCCGTTTACGAACTGCGCCCTCTGCCCTACGCAGAAGGAGGATATGCCTACCCTGATTCCGGACAGACAGTCATCAACGTCACCGATGGCAAAATTATCCGCCTGCTTGTTGACGACGAACCTTTCGATGTTCGCTATGGGAAACTGGAGGAACATGAGCGAGAACTCGACCTGCGCAACGGGGTGCTGCGTCGCAAGGTGCGCTGGAGAGCCCCAACCGGGCGCACCATCAAAGTCTCGTCGACACGCATGGTCTCATTCACCCAGAGGGCCATCGCGGCCATTTGCTACGAGGTCGAGCCGGTCGACGCTCCGATACGTGTCGTTGTCCAGTCGGAATTGATCGCCAACGAGGCGCTCCCACCCCAGAGTCAGGACCCCAGAGTAGGGGCTGCCCTTGAAGCCCCGCTTGAGAGCGAAGAACACCAGGCAGTGGGTACTCGCGGGCTTCTCGTCCATCACACCAGAGTGAGCCACCTGTTTGTCGGTGCGGCCATGGATCACCAGATCGAGGGACCGCCCGGAATGGTTGTCGAAGCCGAGGGTCTCCCCGATGTCGTGCGCGTCTCCATCACCGCAAGGCTGAAGCCAGGTGAGAAGTTGCGAATCGTCAAATTCATCGCATATGGCTGGTCGAGTCTGCGCTCGCGCCCCGCTATCCACGATCAGGTCATGGCCGCGCTCTCTGCTGCCCGTATGACTGGCTGGGAGGGATTGCTCGCCGAACAGCGGAGCTACCTGGACAACTTCTGGTCTCACGCGGTTGTCGAGCTTGAAGGTGACCCGGAGATACAGCAGGCAGTGCGCTTTGCCCTCTTCCATGTTCTGCAAGCGGGCGCGCGGGCGGAAGGTCGTCCTATTCCTGCCAAAGGGCTGACAGGCCCGGGCTACGATGGACACGCCTTCTGGGACACAGAGATCTTCGTCCTACCGGTGCTGACAATGACCGACCCACGCGCCACCGCTGACGCTCTGCGCTGGCGACAATTGATTTTGCCGCAGGCGAAGGAACGCGCCCGCCAGCTTGGCCTGCGTGGAGCAGCCTTTCCCTGGCGCACCATCCGAGGAGCGGAAAGTTCGGGCTACTGGCCTGCCGGTACTGCTGCCTTCCATGTCAACGGAGATATCGCTTATGCAGTCACACAGTATGTCGAAGCGACGGGTGACGTCGAGTTCGAGAAGGAGGTTGGCCTCGAACTGCTCGTCGAGACTGCACGGCTGTGGCGTTCCCTCGGCTACCTCAATATCGCTACCAACCAGTTCCGCATCGACGGCGTCACCGGTCCCGATGAATACAGTGCCATCCACGACAACAATGTCTACACCAATCTCATGGCCCAGCACAATATGTATGCAGCAGCAAATGCCGCCGAGCGCTATCCAGAGCAGGCACAGGCGCTTGGTGTGGACGCCGATGAAATAGCAAGCTGGCGTGAGGCAGCGGAGAAGATGCACTTTCCCTATGACGAGCGGCTTGGCGTAACTCCACAGGACGAGGGTTTCACCGAACACGCGGTGTGGGACTTTGCTCATACCCGGCAAGATGAGTATCCCCTGCTCCTGCACTTCCCATACTTTGACCTCTATCGCAAGCAGGTTATCAAGCAGGCAGACCTCGTCCTCGCGATGCAGCTATTCAGTAACAAGTTCACTCTTGAACAGAAAGTACGCAACTTCGCCTACTACGAACCGCTGACTGTGCGTGATTCCTCCCTGTCGGCAAATAGCCAGGCCGTGATAGCCGCCGAGGTGGGCCAGTTGGATCTGGCCTACGACTACCTGGCCGAAGCAGCGTTTATGGACTTGCATGACCTGGAGCACAATGTGCGCGACGGGGTGCACATGGCATCTCTCGCCGGGGCCTGGACGGCACTGGTGGGCGGATTCGGCGGCATGCGCATGCAACAAGGAGAGCTTTCCTTCGCGCCACGCCTGCCCAAAGTGCTGAAACGGCTCGCCTTCCACATCCTGTTCCGTCACAGCCGCCTGCGTGTCGAGGTGAGAGCGCAGGAAGCGACGTATCATGTGCTCGACGGTTCACCACTCAAGATATTCCATCACGGAGAGGAGCTTCGCCTGCCCGTAGGTGAAGCGATTACACGGCCTATCCCAACTATCAAGGCCGGACCACGCCCCAGCCAGCCTTTCGGTCGCGAACCCATTCCACGAGCAGCCAGAGGGCAATCAGCACAAACTTCGGAGTCAAAGGAGCAGGAGGCCGACAAAGCACAGTGAGGCTGCTGGCTATAGTATAATGGGCAGTACTACAAACAAAATCTTAGTGAAAGGATTACTTGTGCGTACTATAGCAATCGAAGAACACTTCCTGGCCGATGGATTCCGAGAGGCGATGCAAAGAAACGCTGCGGATCACGTGGGCAACATGACATGGTCCAGTGAAATACAGGCAAAACTCGCCGATCTTGGCGAAATACGTTTGAAGGAGATGGATGCGGGCGGCATCGATCTGCAGGTCATCTCGCATAATACGATAGATATGGCTTCCTTACCTGCTGATGAGGTCGCAAGGTTAGCGCGGCAGGCAAACGATCAACTGGCTGCTGCCATCGCCGCTCACCCCACACGGTTCGCGGGCTTTGCCACTTTACCGGTAACCAGTCCCGAAGTTGCCGCCGATGAACTGGAGCGGGCCGTGCATTTGCCCGGCATAAAGGGAACCATGATTGGCGGTACAATCAACGGTCGTTTTCTGGATGATCCCGCCTTCCTGCCGATCCTGGAACGTGCTGCCGCGCTCGATGTGCCGATCTATATTCACCCCGGAGTACCACCTGCCTCTGTACGAGAAGCCTACTATTCCGGCTTCGATCCGGCAGTGAATTATGTCCTGGCGACGAGCGGGTGGGGCTGGCATAATGAAACGGCCATTCACGCACTGCGGCTCATCCTCTCCGGCGTCTTCGACCGCCTGCCTGGATTGCAAATCATCATCGGACACATGGGCGAGATGATCCCGTTTATGCTCGATCGCATCAATAACACCCTCACATCAGCGGCGAAGAATTTGCAGCGTCCCGTGCCTGACTATCTCTTGCAAAATTTCTACATCACGACCAGCGGCTTCTTCAGCGAACCGCCGCTCCTGCTCGCCTTGCAGACGCTGGGGGCCGACCGTATCATCTTTTCGGTCGACTATCCCTACAGCAGTAGCGAACGGGGACGAAAGTTCCTGGAGAACGCCCCCATTAGCCCGTTCGATAAGGAGAAAATCAGCCACCTGAATGCCGGGCGCGTCCTCAAACTTGCACAATAAAGCTCCCTCGAATGGCTGAACACATTGATTAGAAAGCAAGAGAGAAGAGGAGAGAAGCAGGCATGGATGAAATTTCGCCCCTTCCAGCCTCATCAGGCGAGCAAGCCGCGCAACAGACCCCGCCTTTGAGCCGCTGGCGGCGCGTGCAAATGGTACTGATTCTGGGATCTCTATCGGCGTTCGGGCCACTATCGATCGATATGTACCTGCCCTCGCTTCCATCGCTGAGTCGAGATTTGAGCGCGAGCGCATCAGCGGCACAACTGACGTTGAGCACCTGCCTGCTCGGTCTGGCGCTTGGGCAGATCATCGCCGGGCCGCTCAGCGACACTCTGGGCAGGCGTCGTCCCTTGCTAATCGGTCTGGTTGCCTACATCCTGGCCTCACTCCTCTGCGCCGTCACACCTTCGATCTATGGACTGATTGCGCTGCGACTGGTACAGGGAACGGCTGGCGCTGCTGGAATTGTGATTGCTCGCGCTATCGTGCGCGATAAGTACAGTGGGATTGCCGCTGCGCGCTTCTTCTCAACACTGATGCTGGTCAGCGGCATTGCCCCCATCGCAGCCCCGCTTATCGGCGGCCTGCTCCTGCGCTTCACCTCCTGGCGCGGCGTCTTCATCATCCTTGCCATCCTGGTCACCTTGATGTTCCTGGCAGCCACTTTCGGTCTGGGTGAGTCTCTTCCATCAGAACAGCGACAAAGTGGAGAATTGCGCGCCACCCTCATCATCTTTCGCCGCTTGCTGACAGACCGCCTCTTTGTCGGCTACGCGCTCTCCTGCGGCCTGTCTTTCGCGGCCATGTTCTCCTATATCTCCGGCTCGCCCTTCGTCATCCAGGATATCTACGGCCTCTCACCTCAGGCGTTCAGCCTCATCTTCGGCACCAACGCGCTCGGTATCGGCATTATGGGACAGGTCAGCGGGCGGCTGGTCGGGCGCGTCTCGCCACGAACATTATTAACAGGAGCGTTAACAACGGTTGCCATAGGTGGAACGGCTCTGCTCGTGGTAGTCATCGCTCACATCGGGCTAATCGCTATCCTGCCAGCCCTGTTTGTCGTGGTTGCCAGTCAGGGCATGGTTCTGCCCAACGCTACCGCTCTGGCGCTGGCCGACCATCCCCGCACCGCAGGCAGCGCCTCCGCCCTGCTCGGCACTCTGCAATTCGCCATCGGAGCCTCCGTCGCCCCGCTCGTTGGCATCGGTGGCACAGCAACCGCTCTACCTATGGCGCTGGTCATCGCTGTGCTGGGCATTGCGGCGCTCACGACATTCATTATACTTGCGCGTCGTGGCTCCGTGGCACGGAACGCAATGGCTGATCCAGATGGGGTGCAATGAAGACCTTTTCTTGTTTTACCCTTCTGTGAGCAAGAGGCCCTGTTTCTGCGCCAGGGCAATGGCTTCGGCGCGGGATTGCACACCCAGCTTTCCATAGATGCTGGTCAGGTGGGTCTCGACGGTTTTGACCGAGATGGAGAGGCGCTGGCCGATTTCGCTGTTGCGTGCGCCCCGCACAACCAGGCGCAGCACCTCCAGTTCGCGCGAGGTCAGTGGTTCGGCGCTGGCAAGAGCGTGGCTCTCGTTATCGAGCAACATGCGGCGCACTTCTGGTGAGAGGCTGCACCGGCCCTCGGCGACCTCGTGGACAGCCTGGCGAATCTCGCTGCCACGCGCACTCTTGAGCCAGTAGCCTTTGACGCCCAGCCGCATCATCGCATTGACGTAAGCGATCTGGTCATAAGCGGTCAGGACCAGGATACCCGGCCTGTCGCTTCCATCAGTATCCTGCAGGAGCGAGCGCGCAAGAGCAAAGCCATTGACATGTTTCATAGCGATATCCAGCACGACCACGCACGGCTTCAGGCTGCGGCAGAGGGGCAGCGCCTCGTCTCCATCCTGCGCCTCGCCGATGACTTTGAGGTCAGGGTCTTCTTCCAGCAAGCGTCGCGTCCCCTCGCGCATCATTGTATGGTCATCCACCAGGATAATGGTAATCGGCTGCGGTCGCAGCAGTCCCTCATTCTGACTCACGATAAAACCGCCTCTCGCGTGAACGGATACGGCATTTTCTGCTGCTGTAGCACATCATAGAGAGACACGGGGGCGCTGGATTTCTCACTGGAGGAGATTGCTCGAATGATCACACCTCGCCCTGGTCTGCTGCGGAGTTGCAGCGTGCCACCAATAGCTACCATGCGTTCGTGCATGCCAACCAGACCCAGACTCTCGGCCTGTCGCTGCTCTGGCTGGAAACCACGCCCATTGTCGGCAATCAGGAGGGAGATTGTACCATCCAGCCGACGCCTGAGACGGATGACTGCCCGGCTGGCTCCCGCGTACTTGGAGATGTTCGAGAGCGCCTCCTGTCCGACGCGGTAGAGCGCCAGTTCGACATTGGCCGACGGTCGAGGCTCCCACAGGCCGTGGCAATGTACCTCGATCTGGAGCGGGCTATCGCTGTGCTCCTCGGTCTGGCGCGCCAGCCAGTGAAAAGCCTCTTCCAGACCCAGTTCGTTCAACAATGGGGGGCGCAGTTGCAGACAGGTACGTCGCAGGCTGACCTCCACGGAGCGCGCCAGAGGCATGACCTCGGCCACTTCCTCCATCGTTCCGGCATCCGAGAGCTGCCTGACCAGCAGCATGGCCTGTTGCAGGGCTTCGTCATGCAGTTCCAGCGCCAGGTGGCGGCGCTCCTCTTCCTGAGCCGAGACAACGCGATGATAGAGCGCGGCCAACTGCTGGGCATCGGACTGCGCCTGCTCAAGATAGCGGCTGTTGACCTCCAGAACCGAAAGCTGCGAGGCCAGCGTACTCAGAAAACTCCCGTCCTGCTTGCTGTATGGTTCAAGGCTGAACTTCGGACCCAGGCAGAGGAAGCCGCTGCATCTATTGCCATCATAGAGCGGCAGCAGGAGCATCCCATCGAGCACAATCGGTCCGGTTGCGCGCTGATCCAGGTGAGTCAGAGCAAGATCGGCAACCCTGACCAGCCGCTCGTCTGAATACTGCTCTCCGGGTCGGCTGGCCCACGCGCTTCGTGTCTCTCTATGGCGATAGAGCCGCCAGTTCAGCATCTCCTCCTTGCGCTGTTGCCCGCTGGAAAGTGGCGATGGCAGTGTGCGCAGGAGCAGAGCGGTTTCCGTCGCGTTCAAGAGGGCGGCAAGGCGAGGAAGCATAAACGCGCTGATCTGCTCTATGCCCTGCAGGCGCGTCAGAGCCGCGCTCAAGTCCCGCAAGGACTGGTTGTAGCGATAGAAATCCCCGTAGAAAACCTGGTCGCCCACATCGCGTACCTTGCTCCAGACCAGCGGGAAGAGAGCAAGGCTCACCACCAGCAGGCCAGCATAGATATAATCCAGCGTATCCGACGAGACACCAAGCGTACTGATAAAGCGCAACCCTATGATGGCGGAGAAGACAAACACACTGGCAAGCAAGACCCACAGGAGGATGCGCATGGCCTGTCGGCTCAGCATACTCGTCGTTCCCAGTAGTTGTGTGCGGAAAAGGGCGTAATTGCAGGCAATTGGCAACACAGCCAGCGGAATAGCAATCAGCCGGAGCAAGCTCACCTGGATGATCTTCTCTTGATCGACGACATTCAGATCGAGGATACGCGGAAGAAGCAGGAAGAGAATGCCGATGACAACCATGCGCACAAACCAGCGCTCCTGCCAGCTCAGATGACGCAATCCCCAGGCCATGATGCTGATGACAACCAGTATACAGGCTAGAGAATACGCGAAGCTGATGATGGTAAAGGCCAGGCCAAGCGGGGGCGCGGCGAGAGGCATGGGCAAACTGACAAGTGCCAGAATGACGCCGACAAGCAGGGGGAGATATGGCAGCAGACGCACTTTCTTATGCACATTCCGTGCCTGTGAGGCGTACGGAAAGAGACAGACAAAGGTAGCGGCCAGGCCGCGTATCAGCAGCGAGAGCAGGAAGGCAAGCAGATTGATCCAGAGCACACTCGTACTGTGTGAATTGAAGAGACAGAGCGTCAATGCAATACAGTAGAACAGCGCATACGTGACCCGCGCCGTGGGGCGATTCTGCGCGCGCAAGTAAATAGCGATCCCCGTGACACTGAAAATGAGGGCCAGGAGCAGATTCGTTGCAATCCAGATGAAGTCTGTGGACGATGACTGGATGTCTACGCTGATCGGGTGAGCGGGAAAGCCTACCACCTCAAGTTGAATGTGCTGAGTCGTGACGGTGCAGTTACCTGCCTGTCCTGAATCCGCCACACGAACTCTGACCTGCATCCCCACCTGGATGCCATGTATCCAGGACTCACTGAAGGGCCGCACCGCGACAACCCGGCAGAGACCGGGATGCCCTGCGACCGGGGTCAGGCTGACATCCGGCGTTTGTGGCTGGTTTATCCCGCTCAACACCGCCACCAGTACGAATAACTGCACGAGCAAACCCACTATTACCATCGTCCAGCGCCGACTCAGGGAGCCGCGCAGATGATACTTTTGTGCCGCAAGTGTTGTATATGACATAACCTCTCTCTTCCCTTCATCACATCCTCCGCTCTGAACGCCGCCTGCTGTCGTCTGTTCTGCGGAATATCTGACGGGAACCGATCTCTAAGAGTGTAAAACATTTTTCTTGAGGGAGCATCAGGGATTCCCCTGAAGACATTTCCCACCTGTCAATGGTAAGCTACTTACAGTCTTTACGCAAGTCTGGTACAACAGTAAGTCCGCGTTGAAACAAGAAATAATGTGGGAGTGGAAGACGCAAGCCGAACACGGATGCGCCACCATTCAGGGGAAAGACACTAACAGGCTGCCTCTCCACTCCACCAGGATACGGAGTATGCTATGTCGTTTCTTTCCAGGCTAAGCCTGGCTAATCGCAGCCTTATCGCTCTGGCAGCAATCGCGATCCTGATTATTGGAGCGCTGGTTATCCCATCGCTCAAGCAGGAACTCTACCCCTCGCTGGAATTTCCAGCCGTGACGGTGACGGCAGCCTATCCCGGTGCCTCACCCTCGGTCATCGAACAGAACGTCACCGACCCCCTGGAACAGAGCATGCAGGGGATGCAGAATATTCAGTCAATAACCTCTTATTCGAACTCGGGCTACTCGGAGATTATTGTTGAATACAACTTCGGCACCGATATCAACCAGGCCAGCCAGCAGATCTCCCAACAGATCAGCCGCGTCCAGGCCAGTCTGCCTTCGGGTGTGACCCCGCAGGTACAGACCTTCAATATCAACGACCAGCCCATTATCCGGCTCGCTGTCACCTCCAACGAGAACCTGGCGAACCTGGCTACTGATCTCACGAACAAGGTCGTACCCTTGCTCAGTGGCATTAACGGCGTGGCGCAGGTGAGTGTCACTGGCGTGCGCAACCCGGTGGTCACCATCGATCTCGATCTCAATAAATTGCAGGCGGATGGCCTGAGCGTCACGACGGTACAAAGCGTTTTGCAGGCCAGCAATGTGACGCTACCCGCAGGCCAGCTTACCAACAACGGCCAGACATACTCGATTGTGACCGGCAATACGCTCTCTTCGCTCAGCGATCTACAAAACCTCGTCGTCGGCGCGAAGGTTAGCTCGAACTGTCCGCAAACCAGTACTGGTACTGGCAGCTTCAACGGTCTGGGAAGCGGCAGTCGCCAGTTTCCCACTCAGCTTCCCAGCGCCGCGTGTCAGACCACGAGCACGCCGATCAAACTGAGCGACGTGGCGACGGTGCAGCAGACTCTCGCCCCCTCGACGACGCTGACGCGCACGAACGGCAAACCCAGCCTGGGCATCTCGATCACGAAGACTTCAGATGGCAACACTGTCTCGATCTCGCAGGCGGTAAACAACGACATTACTTCCCTGCAAAACCAACTGGGCAACGGCGCGAAAATCATCGTGGTTTCCGATCAGGCTCCCTCGATTACGAGCGCGGTCAGCGGTCTGGTACGTGAGGGGCTGCTCGGGGCCGGATTTGCCATCGTGATCATCCTCCTTTTTCTCTTCTCGGTTCGCTCGACCCTGGTCACAGCAATTTCGATCCCGCTTTCGGTGGTCATCGCGCTCATTGCGCTCTGGACGGGTAATCTGACCCTCAATCTCTTCACGCTGGGCGGCCTGACCGTCGCCATCGGACGTGTCGTTGATGACTCGATTGTGGTGCTGGAGAACATCTATCGCCACCTTGGCAGCGGCGAAGAGAAAAGCGTTGCTATTCCCAGAGCAGTGCGCGAAGTGGCTGGCGCGGTCACGGCATCTACGATAACGACGGTTTCTGTCTTCCTGCCGATTGCCTTTGTGGGCGGCCTGGTCGGTGAGGTCTTCGGGCCATTTGCCATCACCGTCGTCGTTGCCCTCCTGGCTTCGCTGCTGGTGGCCCTGACGGTCATTCCGGTCCTGGCCTACTGGTTCTTGAAAGGTCCTAAGACACAGACAGGGGCTGCGACACAGCACCAGCCGGAAAAAATGACCATCTTGCAGCGTGGCTATATCCCAATGGTGCGCTGGGTCACTGCTCACAGAGCGATCTCGCTGCTTGTGGCCTTCCTGCTCTTTGCCGGTTCGCTCGGCATCATCCCGCGCCTGGGTACGAACTTCTTCAGTGCGTCGCAACAAAACACCTATTCGATCAGCCAGACGCTGCCTGTGGGTACGAGCCTGGATGTAACCAACAATGCAGCGCAGCGCGTTGAGCAGGTGCTGAGCGGTATGTCTCAAATCGAGTATTACCAGGTGACAGTCGGCTCAGGCGGGGGCGCGCTCGCGGCGTTCAGCGGGGGCAGCGGTGGCACGAATAGCGCCTCCTTCTCGATTACCACCAACCCCAACGCCGATCAGACCGCTTTCCAGAACGACCTGCAGAATCGCTTGAATGGGCTGACCAATGTGGGCAAGCTCCAGCTTTCGACCAGCTCGGGCGGCGGCTTCGATAGCTCCAATGTCGCTGTGAATATCCAGGCCCCCGACCTGGCGACGCTCACGCAAGCCACGCAGCAGGTGCTTGGCGCGTTCTCTAAAGTTCCCGATATTACGAATATCAGCAGCAATCTGGCAGCCGCCTCACCACTGATCAACGTCTCCGTTGACCCGGCAAAGGCTATGGCTCATGGCCTGACTCCCGCCCAGGTTGGGCAACTCCTGCGCGAGGTCTACACCGGCACGACGGTCACGACGGTCACGTTCAACGGCCAGCAGGAGAACGTGACCCTGCAACTGGGAACGCCCGCAACGACGGTGACCGGCATGCAGAATCTGCTCCTGCCCACGGCCACCGGCACTGTCAAGCTGGGCGACGTGGCAACGGTGACACAGACGCTTGGTCCGACGCAGATCACCCACATTGCCGGTCAGCGCTCGGCCACAGTCAGCGCCACAGCCACAACCAACAACACCGGCAGCGTGAACAGGGATATCCAGAAGCAGATCGATGCCCTCCACCTGCCTGCTGGTGTGACCGTTTCGACAAGCGGCGTGGGCCAGAGCCAGGCACAGGCGTTCAGCAGCCTCGGCTTAGCCCTGCTGATAGCCATCCTGCTGGTCTACCTTGTCATGGTGGCAACGTTCCGCAGCCTGGTGCAGCCGCTCATCCTGCTGGTCTCGCTGCCCTTCGCCGCCACCGGCTCGCTGCTGCTGATGCTGATCACCCACACACAGCTTGGTGTTCCCTCGCTCATCGGCCTGCTGATGCTGGTTGGCATCGTGGTCACGAACGCGATTGTCTTGCTCGACCTGATACGCCAGTATCGGGCAAAGGGCCTTGACGCCCGCACAGCCGTCATCGAAGGTGGCAGCCGCCGCCTGCGCCCCATCCTGATGACAGCAGTAGCCACAATCCTGGCCCTGATCCCGATGGCCCTCGGCCTGAGCAAGGACAGCATCTTCATCGGCGCACCCCTGGCAATCACCGTCATCGGCGGCCTGACTACCTCAACAATCCTAACCCTCCTGCTCGTCCCAACCCTCTACGTCATGATCGAGGGCGGCAGAGATGGCAATGACACTCCGAAGTCACCAGCCATCGAAGAGCAGGAGACAAGCAAACAGGAGGCAGTGCAGAGAGTATAAGCATCTGAACTGCGTCCCCTTCACAAGGACTGTTATGAAGGGGACGCAGTTCCTCGCCTCATAAATGACCTGGAGCCTGAATGACTTTTGCCCTCACAAGCTCTTCTTTGCCGTATGGACTGATGAAGTAGATGATGTTTACATAACAACACCTGGAAAAATTGCAAAGGCTCTTAAAGTCCCAATAACTGATCTCCTCACCCTTATTGATGAGGAAAACGAATAAAGTATCATGAAAGACATTTAGGAATAAGTTCTCCAGCCCTTGAAATTTCCCCATTTCCCATCTATACTATAAGCAAGCAATCGCCGTTTCAGATCGCTTGCCTTGATTCTCCTCTGTGTTTTGCTCCTCTCTCAACTTCCTCAACAGAAAGGTTCCTCGCATGGTTCGTGTACTGGATGGGCCGCTTACGGAGGCGGTGAATAGCGTGACGCGCAGACCGGCTATTACGCTGACAATTGAAGATCATGTGCAGCATTATGCCCTCTACCAGAGTCCCGACGCGGCTGAGGCATGGAATGATGCGTGTATCGCGGCAGATAACGCTATCGTGCGCGTGCAGCTCACTCGCGGGAGCAGTGCCTTTGGGCAGTCGTTCCAGTTCCAGCGCATCACCGACCCTTCACAGGCGTCGCAGTGGAGCATGTGGACAACACTGCCGGGCGCGGCAAGTAATATGTTTCAGGATGGCGGCTGCGCGCTTTCTAATAATAGTGGCGTGCTGCGCGCCTTTGCCCAGCGCGGCACGGGCGGCAATGACATGTGGGTCTGGACCTCGACCAATAACGGTGTGAGTTGGAGCGGGCCGGTAACGGTGCTCGCGCCGCCTTCGAGCGCGCTTACGAAGGGCATCGCCTCGGCAGGGACTAACGACGTGTTTTTTCTCTATGACGTGGTGGGGGGCGAGGCGATAGGCTTTAGCCAGTACAGCGGCTCGTGGTCGGCGCTCAACACGTGGCCGATGGCTCCCATCTCTTCGGGCGCTGGTATGGCCGCGACATGGACAGGCAGCGGCTGGACGGTTGTCTATTCAGATGGCTTCACACTCTACAGCGTCACACTGGATAACACAGCCAGCAACTGGAACGCCGGGCCAATTATCGCGCCCGCCACCAGCACGGCTATCGGACGCGCGATGCCGCGCCTCTCTTTCGCCGATGGCATCTATACTCTCGTCTGCGTAGAATCCGACACTGGCGCGCTCACCGGAACTGTCTATAGCTATCCGCGCCTGCGCCAATCCGCCGACCTGGTGCACTGGTCGAATGGAATGATCTTGCCTGACATGAGTTGCACCTGTGGCGCCGTCGCCTTCAAGCTCACCACACCCAACAGCGGCAGCGCAGGGCCGCGCTATTACGTGGCTTCACCGGCGGCGGTCTATAGCGCGCCCGCCTTTCAGAACAGCGATTCCGCGCAGTACCTGGATATCTCCGCTGCCGTTCTCTCCTACCAGCGCCACGAGCAGCCGGGCAAACCCGCCCGCCTCGAAGCGCTGATCGACAACGCGAAGGGCGTCTATAACAGCCTTGTTACGACGGGCAGCTCGTACCAGCCCATTGGCCCCAATGCCTCGCTCGTGCTGAGCGAAGGCTACAAAACGGGAACGCCGACAACAGCGCATGTGGTGAAAGTTGGCACGTACCACCTGGAGCAGGTCCATTTTGTACGCTCCCCACAGGAGAACCATCTGCTGCTGGTGGGGCTGGACATCACACGCAACCTTGACCTGATCTCCCGCTACCAGAACTCCTACCTGAACCAGACCCTGAGCTACCTGGTGGCGGAGATATGCGCACGGGCAGGCCTGTTCAACCTTTCTCTGCCGACAACGGCGCAGATGAGCCAGGTCATACCGGGTTTTGTGCTGCAAGCCGGGCAGAGCTACCGACACGCGCTGGACGAACTCTGTGAGACATACGGGGTGGTGTACTTCCTTGACCAGAATGAGGTGCTGCAATTTCGCGAACTCTCCACTGGCGATACAGCAGTGTGGAGCTATCAACCGGAGATCGAGCTGGTCAGCTTTGGCAGCAGCGATGCCCGCGCCAACCACATTATCGTCAGTGGCAAACCTCCCGCTGGCGGTAACGTAGGAGCGCTGACAGAGGCGGAAGCCTATGATGATGCGAACCTGCATCTCGTCGGCGTGGAGCGGCTGCTGCACCATGTAGATCAGAAGCTGACGAGCACAGCCCAGTGCGCGCAGAAAGCCTCATTCCTGCTGATGCAAGAAACCCGCACGCAGGTGATCCATACTGTCTCCGTTCCCCTCAATCCCGCCCTACAATTGTATGATGCGATTACCCTCATCGACAGCGCCGCCCCAACAGGCAGCGGGAACAACGCCACCGCTCGCATTGTGCAGTTGACCGGCCATTTCGCGGCACAGCAGGGAATAGATGAGATACAGATGGTATTAGAGGGATTGTGAGTTCAGGCTCTTCCTGCCCGGCGACGACGAGCGGCTGCCGCTTTCTGACGCCGTTCGCGGCGTTGTTGACGGGTCGCCTGGACTTGACGCTGCTGGCTCATCTCATCCCCATCGACGTTTGTGGCACGCTGGCTGACAACACGGGTGGGTTGCGCTGACCGCTGACGGTCTTGTCGCAGACTGGCGATTCCCTGGCGCACGATAAAACCAGCGAGTACGGCTGAAGGGACGAGCACGACGATATAGAATGGGATGATAAGGACGTTCAGGCTTTGAGGAATCCACCGATTCATAACCCCGATTCTCATCAGGAACACACATGAGAGCAGGATATATTCGAGGCCAATCAGCAAGAAGGTCTGCCTGTACCAGCGAAGTGGGATACCCTGCTCCCGTGCCTTGCGCAGCCTCTTATAGCCTGTAAAGACGTTATAGATGCCCAGCAGGAGGAAGACGAAACCAAAAGTAACGAGAAAACGTGGATCGGTCATAATTTCGCTTCCTCCCTTCAGGCAATGAGCTGCCCGGTTGCCCTTTCATCAGTCAGGGTGACTGGATACTCACAGAGTCCCTGTATTGCGCGCCATTGCCGCTGATGGTCATACCATAGACCTGGTTGGTCTGTACACCGTTGCATGTCAGCGGCAGTGTCACTGCTGCTCCTGGTGCAAGCTGACCTTGCAGGCTTGAGCTTGCTTTGCCATTGAACGTGAACATGATATGATTTTGCGCGTTGGCATCCATATTCACAGTCCAGGTGATGAAACTCGTACCCAGATTAATCAATGTCAGCGCTGAGCCAGGGCTACAGGTGCCTGCGCCAGCCGTTGCCAGTGTTCCCACGACAGGATTCGGGCTGAACACCATTTCGATCGGCGCATCCTTTACCAGCAATTCTACAGGCAATGTCAACTGCAACGATTGTTGCGGCTGCTGTGGATTGCTGGCACTGTTTAGTGTGAAGATAATGCTGCCGCTATACGGCTTTTTGCTACTCGTAAGCCCGGTTAGCCAGACGCCGATGCCAAGCGTACCACTACCATCTGCCTGTATGTAGCCGCCTGTATGATCATCGTCGATATGCAACCAGCTCAGATTGTCGTTCGTGACAGCCATGGCGTTCCAGTAATACGGGGTGCTGGTCGTGTTCTTCAAAGTAATATGCTGCGGAGCGGGATCGTCTTGTCCAGCAATACCCGTAAAACTGAGCATTGTGATAGGCCGATTTTGCAATGAGAACGCGAACGGCCCCGTAGTGGTAGGAGTACCGCTGAGCATAATGGTGATATTCAGGTAAGCGTCCTGCTGGTCGCGGTTGTCATGGGCTTCGATGATATGCGTACCGGCAGACCAGGTGGTAGATACCGGAATGGCGGCAGTAAATGTCCCCTGATCGCCCACCGTCACAGTTAGTTGGCGCCCATTGGAACCATTGATGGGGATAGAGGTATCCAGGTAAAAGATAACGGGGTCGCCAATTTCAAAATTCTTTCCCTGCACGCGCAGAATCTGCCCCTGTGTAATGGCAGCCGTAAGCGTTCCCACGACGGAAAGTGTTGGCTGTCCCGTACTGGAAGAAGGTGCAACCTGAGATGCCAGATTTTTACTCTGAGGCAGATATGTTGAGATGATATACGCACCCAGGCCCACAATGACGCAGACCATGAGGACGATAGAAATCCAGAAAGTGAGGCTGCCCCTGTCCTCTTTCTCCTTTTTCGGCAAAATGACGGCGCGCATGCGGGCGAAACTGTGCTGCATCGCGAGCAGTGGTCGAGACACAGAGGCCTGCCCACGCGAGACTGAAGTGGCTGGCCCTGCCTCATCATGCTGGCGTACGCGCCAGCTCTCACGCCAGCGTTCAGCAGCCTTACTCGTCGCGGCGATGCTTTCAAATCCCTGCATACCATTCGTGCCAGCCTGGATGATGCCCTGCTGCCCTTTGACAACCTCTACTGGTGGCCGTCCAACGGGCATACTGGCAGCTGCTGCCTCTTGCCTCATTAATCCTTGCTGGTCGGCAGAAGAAGGTACTGGTTGGTTAATATCAGGGCGAGGCGACAGAGGCCGCATGGGAGCTTGCGGCACCCGCGCTTGTGGCCCTGCCTGCATCGTGGGCGCACCGGTCGGAATAGCAGGCGCTGCTTGCCCCGGCAAGGCTGGCAGGAAGGAGACGGGTGGCGTCTTCGCGGCCAGGGGCGCCCCCGGATTACGCTGTGGGGTAGAAGGCGCATTCGCGCTAGAGGTGTTGGCTTTTGGATTTGCGGTTGGCCGCTTTGGTGGTTGCACCACTACCGGGCGTATCAGGCTGGATGATAGCCCTGCCGGTTTTGCAAGAGATGTGGGTGGAGCAGATATACCTCCCTTAGCTGGCTGAGGCGCAGGAAGTAATGGTTGACGCGCTGCTGGCGAATTCTGCGCTGAAACCGGTGGTGCCGCCGGCGGTATACCCGCTATACCTGAGAGCGAACCCGGCACTTGCTGGGATGCCGGTAATACGTGCTTATTCTCTATCTGTATTGTGCGTGGTGGTACCACCGGCGGTTGAGCAGGCTGGCCGGAGCCTGGGGCACCGGGAGCGACCGCATTACCCGGTGCGGCTGAAACAGGTGGAACTCCTGCCGCAGCATTTGGTATATTGAATCCGCAAAATCGACAAAAATGTGCTCCCTTTGGAAGCTCAGCATTGCAACGTGGACAGCGAAACATACCTTCAAACCCTTATATTAGAATTGGTCCTGTTGTACCTTTTCAAACTCACCTATCGCTATTCGTACAACGTATAGATGCACCAATATTGCCTGTTTCCCGCCCGTTTGTCTCGGTGGATATGACTTTTATACTAGTTCAGCCTGCACAATCTTCCCGACAATCGATGCCTGTAGCTGGTAGAGGCTATGAATTGTGCGTCAACAGACTCCCTATCCTCACGGGGAATCACACCGGGTGTCGATTTCTCATCAGCAAGAGACGGAGCAAGATGGCGATGAGCAGGCAGGCAAGCGGCCCGGTGATAATATCGAGAGTGAAGGTGAGCGGGTTGAGCAGGTACAGGGTACGTATGGGGAGAACAATGCCCGGCATTTGCAAGAGCCCCTCCAGTCCGCGCATAATCCACAGCGCGGCAGGAAAGACGATGAGCAGGCCCAGCAGGGCTTCAAACAGAAGATAATTCGACCATGCGGTCGGTGAGGCAGAGATCTCGCGCTGCGAATTGCTCATGAAGCGATAGGCCGCGAACAATAGCAAAGCCAGCGCAGCCCCATTGAGGATATAGGGTTCGAGAGCTACCAGATCGAACATGGTTGGATTGCCCAGGAAAAGGGGAATGCGCCAGTATTGCCATTCCAGGTAAATCCCGCTTTGCCCGCCAGCACCGTTGAAACCGATGGAGACCGGTATCTGCCAGGGCAGCAGTCCGCTCAGCAGGCGCAGCGTTGGATAGGGGCCGGGGAAAAACCCGTAGACCTTCAGCATGAAATCGAAAGCGGCGGAGAAGACATAGCCCGCGATGGTCGGCAGCAGCCCTAGCAGGAGCACAGCAACCAGGTAACTGAGCAGCGAACGTGGCCCTTCGGAGGTAGGAGCAGTTTTTTCGTTCGCCGTCTCCTCATCCTCAGCGCTTTCTTCATCTGTCGCGCCGGTTTTATCCTCTTCTGTTTCCGGCAGTGGCGCAACGTCCACCTCTTGAGGCCTTGCAGGCAAAGGGCGCAGGGGAGCAAATGCCAGGTGACCCAGCGTCGCGCCGATGACGCTGAAAAGCATTGAGAAGACGAGAATTAAGGCCCAGGCCGTCATAAAACCATGCATCTCATCTGAATTTGTGCTCAGCGCGGAGAGCACATCGGGTGCAGTGATAGCAGCCAGAAATGGGAAAAGAGCAAGGACGAAACCGCCAAGAGCAGCTTCCGCCAAACCCGGCCCCTTCGGTGTGCGCAGCTTGCGCAGGGCTGTAATCAACAAACCACAGCCCGTGGCGCTGAGTACCGCGATGGGGGTAAGCGAGTTCGGTGGCTGGATATTGAAACGTGACACAACGGCAAAAAAGGCCGCGACCAGCGCCACACACCCGACTGCTATCCAGTCAAAACGATTTCTGGTTTCTCTGCTTACCTGCGCGGAGAATCGTCCCTGATCTTCCCGCTCCTTCTCCGGGGCCAGAGGAGAAACCTCTGTCTGCTCGCCCTGAGCCGCTTCTGGCAACGCCTGTTGCCGTATTGCATCTGTCTGATCTGATCCTGGCATGACCTGTTCCTGCTCCTTCCAAATATGCTCTCTGCGGATACTAGCACAAACATGTCAGTGCGACAAGTAGGGCAAAAGAGATGCAGGGCATTTACTCATCGATCTGTCCATAATCAGGTATGCACCCGACAAAAGATGGGGTAGATACCTTAGAGGATATCCTATTGCAGACCCTTGACTATTCACGAAAAAACGCTAAAATCTCTATAGGTTTCCCAGATTTTTGAGAATTACGAGGTTTACTAAACGTATTCCTGTTAGCAGTAGGTTTCTGGGATATTTGAGAATGATGAGGTTTATGTGCGTATTGTTGTTATTGGTATTGATCACACCACAGCACCCATCGAATTGCGCGAGCAGCTCGCCTGCTCCCTTCGCCAGGTACCTCAACTTCTCCAGGCGGCGCGCACAATAGCGCAAGAATGCGTCCTGCTTTCGACTTGCAACCGGCTAGAACTCTACGCCGTTTGTGCCGATGCTGACGAAGGGCGGGCAAAGGCACACTTGCTGCGCGTGCTAAGCGAGCAGCGGCAGGTCGAACAGACAAAACTGGAGGCTTCCTGCTACTATTTCACCGATGAGCAAGCAGTTTCACATCTTTTCGGCGTTGCCAGCGGACTGTATTCGCTCGTGCCAGGGGAACCACAGATTCAGGGACAGGTGGCGGAGGCGCTGCAGGTAGCGCAGGGAGGGCGTTTCGCAGGCCCCATCACCTCTGCTCTCTTCCGAGCAGCACTGGTTACTGGCAAGCGAGCGCGCAGCGAAACAGGCATCAGCCGCAACGCGGCTTCGGTCAGCCACGTCGCGGTACAACTGGCACGACGACTTCTTCCCCATTTCAACGAGTCCTGCGTATTGCTCGTTGGTTCGGGCAAGATGAGCGAACTGGCAGCGCGCAACCTCTGCGACAATGGCGCCCGCCGACTGGTGATTATCAATCGCACAAAGGAGCACGCCATTGAACTGGCCGAACGCTATGGCACCGTCTATCGCAGCTTCTCCGAACTTGAGGAGGCGCTGGCCGAAGCAGATGTGGTCATCAGTTCCACCACGGCCCCTCATACAATTATTACGCTTGAACTGATGCAGCGCGTGCTGCCACAGCGCCCCGGTCGCGCGCTCCTGCTCATAGATATCGCCCTTCCGCGAGATGTAGACCCCCTGGTGGCGTCACTGCCCGGTATACACCTGTATAATCTGGATGATCTCCAGGCCGCGGTCGATGAGGGAATCCGCCTGCGCGCGCAGGAGGCCGAGCGCGTGAAAGCCATCATCGCCGGGGAGGTGGATGCTTTTGAGCGCTGGCTGCGTTCGCTCAGCGTAGTGGATACGATCAGCGATTTGCGCCAGCAGGCGGAGCAGGTGCGCCAGCAGGAACTGGCACGCGCCATGCGGCAACTTGCCCCCACCCTCTCCGAACGCGAGGCGGCCATTGTCCAGGAATTGACAACGCGCATGCTCAATAAATTGCTACATACTCCGACGCTACGTTTGAAAGAGGCTGCGGCTACCGGTCAGGGACACGTGTATGCCGAAGCGATGCGTTACTTGTTTGATCTGGAAGAAAAATATGAAGCGGATAACGAAGATAATCATAGGGACGAGAGCCAGCAAACTGGCGATGATCCAGACAGGGTCGGTCGTCGAACAACTGCGGCAGCAGTGGCCGACGCTAGAAATCAGCATTGAGCAGATTCACACCAGGGGCGATCATATCCAGGATAGGCCGCTCTCACAGCTTGGCGGCGACGGCGTTTTCGTCATGGAGATCGAGCGTGCCCTGCGCGAGGGACGTATTGACCTCGCGGTGCATAGCCTGAAAGATTTGCCGACAGCGCAGCCCGAAGGATTGTATCTAACAGCCGTTGGTTCACGTGAAGATGTCAGGGACGTAATGGTCTTCCAAAGTCCCTCCATGCTTCCCTTGCCGGAGCATGGCAGTCAGCAGGAGAAAGCGTCCTCGCTATCGCCTCTCCCCCTGGCAGCCGGAAACGGCCTTGTCGGCTATACTGCTCGGCCACTTCATCCGCTGCGCATTGGCACGTGCAGTCTGCGCCGCACAGCCCAGGCGTTAGCTCTGTATCCTGATGCCCACATTCTCCCCCTGCGCGGCAATGTGGACACGCGCCTGCGCAAGCTTGACGCAGGTGATTACGATTGTATCGTCCTGGCAGCCGCCGGGCTGCACCGCATGAACTTGCGGGAGCGTCTGGCCGACCGCCTGCTCTATCTGCCCGTTGACGCCATGATGCCCGCGCCGGGACAGGGAGCACTGGCGCTGGAGGTACGTGACGAATCGGCCATGCGGGCACTGATCGCTCCCCTGATCAACGGGGAGGAACAGGCCACGACGAGCGCGGAACGCATGTTTATGCGCCGTCTGGGCGCGGGCTGTTACCTGCCGGTCGCGGCATATGGTGAGGTTGCCGGGGATATACTAACGTTGCGCGGACTGGTCATCAGTCAGGATGGGCGGCAGCAAGTGCGCGTTCAGCAGAGCATGACCTGGACACCGGAGACGCCCGTTGAGCGGGCCGAACGGCTGGGTGCACTGCTGGCCGAGCAGGCGCTTGCGCAAGGGGCCGACGAAATTATCCGTTCGCTTATCGACAGAGAGATGCTGGAGCAGGAGAAAGAGCATGTCTGAAACTGCCGCCACTACAAACCTGCCCTTGCAGGGCAAGCGTATCCTGGTGACACGCACACCAGAGCAGGCAGGCGTCCTGAGCGAGCGGCTGAAAGCGCTGGGCGCGACTTCCGTTGAGTTTCCGACCATCCGCATCGCGCCCCCTGAAGACTGGCAGCAGCTTGATGCCGCGCTGCATCGCCTGTTTGCGACCGATGCGCAAAACGCGGCATATTACTCCTGGCTGGTTCTCACCAGCGCCAACGGCGTGAACATCTGCTGTCAGCGCATGCGCACGCTCGGCCTCGATCTAGAGACGTTGGGCGCAAATGGCGTGCGTATCGCCTGCATCGGCCCGGCCACTGCCACTGCCCTTGCCCGTTTCGGGCTGAATGCGGCCCTCGTGCCCGATGCGTACATCGCGGAAGGCGTCGCGGCGGCGCTGATCGAGGATGCGCAACAGCGTGCAGAGCCGCTGGCTGGCAGGCGCATTTTACTGGCACGAGCCGCCGGGGCGCGACAGGTGCTGGCAACAGAACTGCAACAGGCGGGCGCGCTGGTAGACGAAGTTCCCGCCTATTACACGCTTGCCGTTAGCGCCGACGATGAGCGAGGCCGCGACGTGCTGCACCTGCTCAAAACCGGGCAACTGGATATTTTAACGTTCACCAGTTCATCGACCGTACGTAATTTCATGCAATGGCTTGCTCATTGTGAGGAGCATGATGCGACTATCGACTCGTCGCTCCTCCTTCGCAATGGGCGGCTCCGTATCGCTTGTATCGGCCCTGTTACCTCACAGACCGCTCGCCAGCTTGGCCTCGCCGTGCAGATCGAGGCAAGCAAGTTTACTATTGACGGCCTGGTTGAGGCAATAGTTTCAGCAGAGGGAAAATCATGACAGAACAGACGATGGTATCACAGCCTGAACAGGTTACCACCAATACACTACCAGACACGACGACCAACGAACCTGTAACGACGCCAGCACCGGAGACGGCGAGGCAAAAACCGAAGCAGCCGCGCCAGCTCGTGCGCTTCACATTCTACAAACTCGACCCGCAGTGGTATCTGCTGCCAGCGCAGACACGCCAGCAAGGCAAGCAGCAATTGCTAGACGCTTACAATGAGCTTGCAGAGAAGCACGCCCTCATGCGCAGCTACAGCCTCTTTGGCTTGCGCTCTGATTGCGACTTCATGCTCTGGCAGGCCACCTACGCCGTCGAGGACTTACAGGGCCTGACCAGCCGCATCCTGCGCAGCGTTATGGGGCCATACCTGCACGAGGCGCGCAGCTTCCTCTCGATGACCAAACGCTCGGTCTACGTCGGCAAGAATGCTCGCGGTGCGCACGACCCCCGTCTGGTACTCAGCCCGCTCGACAAGAAATATCTCTTCGTCTACCCGTTCGTCAAGACGCGCCCCTGGTACGCCTTGCCGATGGAAGAGCGCAAGCGCATGATGAACGAGCACATTCGTAAAGGATTGACCTACCCCAGCGTCTCGATTAACACCACCTACTCGTTCGGCCTGGACGACCAGGAGTTCGTGGTGGCTTTCGAGACGGACAGCATCAGCGACTTCCTCGATCTCGTCCAGGATCTGCGCGAAACCGAGGCCAGCCAGTACACCCTGCGCGACACGCCCATGTTCACCTGCGTCGCCCAGCCACTGGATGAGATACTGGAAGCTCTGGGAGCATAGCCCTCGCATGTCATTCTCCGCCGCGCACCCCATGACATGTCCAGGTCAGCTTTCCAGAGCCTGCTTCGCCTCGCTCACAATGACATGGTCGGTCCAGCATAGTTAAAGGATGGTGTATAATGCCAGATATGGCGAATAGCAATGACTCACCCGATCAATACTGTCATCTGAACCTGAAACGTTCGCACGAACTGTATGCGCAGGCGCAGCAGCTCTTTCCGGGCGGCGTGAATAGCCCCGTGCGCGCCTTCCGCGCTGTTGGCGGCGAGCCTATCTTCATCGATCACAGCAGCGGGCCATACCTCTACGACGTGGATGGCAATCGCTACCTGGATTTTGTGCAGTCCTGGGGGCCAGTGATTCTGGGCCACGCCTTTCCCTCCGTCGTGGAGGCAGTGCAGAAGGCAAGCCAGCGCGGCCTCAGCTTCGGCGCACCCACGGAATACGAACTGCGACTGGGCGAACTCATCACCGAAAGCATGCCTTCCATCGAACTGCTGCGCTTCGTCAATTCCGGCACTGAGGCGACGATGAGCGCATTAAGGGTGGCACGAGCATATACAAAGCGCAGGAAGATCATCAAGTTCGCGGGCAACTATCATGGACATGCCGATATGCTGCTGGTGCAGGCTGGTTCCGGCGTGGCAACGATGGGCCTGCCTGACAGCCCCGGCATACCCGAGGAGATCACAACTCACACCCTCGTCGCTCCCTACAACGATCACAGGGCTGTTGAGGAGCTTTTCCAGACCTATCCCGACGATATTGCCGCCATTATTGTCGAGCCGGTGGCCGCCAACATGGGGCTGGTGCTGCCCATCCCTGGCTTCCTCCAACAATTGCGCGCACTGGCGGATAGATACGGCGCGCTGCTCATCTTCGACGAGGTCATTACCGGTTTCCGTGTCGCCCTCGGCGGCATGCAGGCACTCAGTGGCGTTACACCCGACCTGACCTGTCTGGGCAAGATCATCGGCGGCGGATTGCCGGTTGGTGCATATGGCGGCAACCGCAGAATCATGGAGCAGGTAGCGCCCATTGGCCCCGTCTACCAGGCTGGCACGCTCTCCGGCAATCCGGTCGCGATGGCAGCCGGTATCGCCACTCTGACCGAACTGCGCAAGCCAGGAGTCTACGAACAGCTCGATCACAAGGGGCAACTACTGACCAACGGTGTGACCGAAATCCTCAAAGAGATCGGCGGGCCGCTGGATTATCAGCGGATCGGCTCTCTGTTCTGCCTATTCTTCGCGCCGCAGCCCGTCACCGATTACGCGACGGCGAAAACAGCGGAAACGAAACGCTACGCCCGGTACTTCTGGCGCATGCTGGAGCGCGGTATCTACCTGCCGCCCTCCCAGTTCGAGACCTGCTTCATCTCATTAGCCATGACTGACGAGATGATCGAAGAGACGGTGAATACTATCCGCGCCGTCCTGCATGAAATGATCTGACTACAAAGCTGTGGACACAAGCAAGCTATGCCACTCTGGAAACGCACCTATCGCTGTAGTGCATGTGGACTCATCATAGATCGAGACGAAAATAGTGCCGTCAACATCTTGATGAGGTTCCTTGCCCGGCTGGGCCACACACGGGCGATCCCGTGCGGTGTGCGGAGGTTTTCACCGCAATCAACAATGTGAACTCTTTAGAACACATCTAGAAAGGCAGCGTCACGATGTCGACTTTCCCGACCGTGCGCATGAGACGCACACGACAGAACGAAAAACTGCGCGGCCTGGTGCGCGAGACGCACCTGAACGTTGGCCAGTTGATCTACCCTCTTTTTATCGCCGAGGGCATCGCCCAGCCGCGTGAGGTCGCTTCGATGCCCGGCGTCATGCAGTGGCCTCTTGAAGACCTGGGGCGCGAGATGGAGCGCGTTGCCAACCTCGGCATCCCGGCGGTGCTGCTCTTTGGCATTCCAGAGCAAAAGGACGAAGTAGGCTCCGAGGCATACAATCCACAAGGCATCATCCAGCAGGCTATTCGCCGCATCAAAGACACGACACCGGACATGCTGGTCATCACCGACGTCTGCCTCTGTGAATATACCAGTCACGGGCATTGCGGCGTCATTAAAAACGGCAGCGTCCAGAACGACGAATCGCTGGCGCTGCTGGCGCAGATGGCGCTATCCCACGCCGAGGCCGGAGCCGACATTGTGGCCCCTTCCGATATGATGGATGGTCGCGTCGGAGCCATCCGTCAGATGCTGGACGAGCACAGCCTGAGCGGCACGCCCATCATGGCCTATTCCGCCAAGTTCGCCTCCGCCTTCTACGGTCCGTTCCGCGAAGCCGCCGGTTCCGCGCCGCAATTCGGAGACCGCCGCTCCTACCAGATGGACCCCGCCAACGCGCGCGAAGCCCTGCGCGAGGTCGATCTTGACATCGCAGAGGGGGCCGATATCGTCATGGTCAAGCCCGCTATGGCCTATATGGATGTCATCCGCCGCGTGCGCGACCACTGCGATCTGCCCATCGCCGCCTATAATGTCAGCGGCGAATACGCCATGGTCAAAGCCGCCGCCCAGAACGGCTGGATCGACGAGCGCCGCATCGTTATGGAAGTGCTTACCGGCATTCGCCGCGCCGGAGCCGATATGCTCATCACCTACTTCGCGCCGGAGGTAGCACAGTGGTTGAAGGAAGGGTAGCACTTTTTGCTTGAACATAGTGCCTGACAGGTATAAAATCTGGTTCTGGCAAGAAAAGACGAGGGGATGATGGGACGCACATGAAAAAGTGCTGGCCTTTCACCGGGAGATCAAATCTGTACCGCACAGTCGCGTAAATGCCGCCGAACTCTGCGCGGACTATGCGTTGACAGGCGCGTGGGAAGAGGCTGCTGCTGATGCCTTGCAGGCATCAGCCAACCTGCCGTTCCCTTAAAGACAGAAGCACCAGACCAGCCAGAGAGCCTTTGCGCACCATGGCCGACCAGCAAGCCGCCGGTGGTCACTCGTAAGAGCAATATTTGTCTTTGAGCAATTGTCTGCTTACTGGCGCGAGATACGCGAAGCCAGGTAGCGACAGATGCCAACCAGAAAAAGTGCTTTGCCCGCTTCTCCCATGAAGGCCGCTAGCAGGCCGAAGGTCAGCCCTACGCTCAGGCCGACTATCCCGGCAGGATGGTGCATTACTTGCTGAATCTTACTCATGTGAACCCTCTCCATTCCGTATAGCTTAGAGCTACGAATAAATCTACACAACTTTCACGACAACCTCAACCCAGATGTAGAGGCCACCACGTATATTATGACTACTACAGGCCCGTGGGAACCATTAAAAAATCCGGCGCGTTTTCTATCGTTTGCTACTGTACTAAGGTAACACTTTTGTACTATCCTTGTCCAGATAGCATACCCTATTCTAAAAACGAGCTAAGGCCAGAGATTTTGGTAGTCGGCAGGAGGCTGGAGATTAAGGAATGTAGAGAGAGTAAGAGAAAGTAACGCTATCAGCAGATGACCAGCAGATGACCAGCAGATGATCTTATTTTCGAAACTTTGATGTGCCATATTTTGTATACCAGATCAATCGAACTGTTATCAGAAAAATACCTGCGATCTGGTAAGAAAGGATAAGGGAGAAAAAAAGCGAATATTTCACAATCCAGATGTGTTGAAATAGAGTGTGGATTGTTCCTTAGAAAAATCTGAGTACAACTCTGCAATTTCTCAGGTTTCTAAGAATGTTCTCTGGGAGATGCTCAGAAGCGGACAAAACTGGTGTAATTCGGTACTAATTTCTTGTTACCGTTGCCTCTGCTGTTCCGTTTACTCTTGATAAGAACCCACAAAAAGGATTCTTAAAAAAACTTTGGTTATTGTTCATTATCCTCCAAAAAAGGCGTGGTTGGGATGAAAGCAACTGATCGTACTTATCAACCTATTAACTCTTATGGCGTCATTGGGGACTGCCATTCTGTTGTGCTCATCGCCCCTGATGGATCGGTAGACTGGGGATGTCTCCCGGACTTTGATAGTCCGGCCATCTTCTGCCGCTTACTCGATGCAGAGCGCGGCGGCTACTTCCAGATCTCTCCCGCCGACCCGTCCATTCCCGGCTCGCAGCGCTACCTGCGCGGGAGTAATGTCCTGCAAACACGGTTCGCAAGTATAGCCGGGGAGATTGTCCTCACAGATTTCATGCCGGTCGAGACACTGAACGCGTGGCCGTACAAGGGCATGAACAATAATACGTGGACACGGGAAAATGGCTCCTGTCATTGCCTGGTACGCATTGTCGAATGCACGCATGGGGAATTGCCCATCAGCATGAGGCTCAGGGCAACACCTTGCTACGCGACAGCGCCGAGCGAGGTGTTTTTTGCGACCGAAAGCACGGGCGTCATCATCAGCGGCGGGCAACAGCACATGGGGCTGTCCATTATTGGCTCGCACCTTATTCCTTCATTTACTATGACTGTCTCGCGAGAGATTGATGATAATGATCCGCATCCAACAGTGAACGTGCAGGTGACACTGCGTGAAGGCGAGCGCCTCCTGTTTGCCGTGGGCATGGGCCGCAGCTTGCAAGCCGCCCGCAGGCTGGTTGAGGTCGAACTGCCACAGCGCAACTTCGACGCGGAACTGGCCCACACGCTCCATTGCTGGCGCAAGTGGCTCTCTAACTGCACATATCAGGGACCATACACCGAATGGGTACATCGCAGCGCACTGACACTGAAAATGATGACCTATGCTCCCACCGGCGCTATTGTGGCCGCGCCCACAACCTCGCTGCCGGAGGGTCTGGGCGGCGAGCGCAACTGGGATTACCGCTTCACCTGGCTACGCGACGCAACCTTCACCCTCTACGCGCTCAATGTGCTCGGCTTTACTGAAGAGGCCCGCGCATTTACCCACTGGCTGCAGAATCTCTCCTATGCTGATGGTGAAGATGTGCAAATCATGTACGGCATTCGCGGCGAACGCGACCTGCGCGAAATCGAACTACCTCACCTGAACGGCTACGCGAATTCGCGCCCGGTTCGCATCGGCAATGGCGCGGCTCTCCAAAAGCAATTGGACGTCTTCGGCGAAGTGCTCGATTGTATTCATATCTACCGCAAACAGGGCAGCTTTGAACGGTACGGAGAGAAGCTGGAAGGCCCACTCTGGGATATGATGCGCAAGCTGGTCGACCACGTCTGCGAGCACTGGCACGATGCAGATAGCGGCATCTGGGAAGTGCGAGGGGGCCTGCGCCATTTCGTCTATTCCAAGGTAATGTGCTGGGTCGCGCTTGATCGCGGCATTCGCGCCGCGCAGCAACTCCATCTTCCGGCTGACCTGCTGCGCTGGTGCCATGTGCGTGATGAGATTCGCGCCGACATTCTCTCCCGTGGTTACAATACGACCATTGGCGCCTTCACCCAATCCTACGAGGACACCACGCTCGATGCCTCGAATCTCCTGCTGCCCCTGGTCGGCTTCATCCCACCAGATGACCCGCGCATGCGCTCAACCGTTGACCGGATCATGGAGCAGTTGACGGACGATAAGGGCTTTGTTTATCGCTATCGCATTGAAGATGATACCTCTATGCAGAACCTGGATGGCCTCAAAGGTGCGGAGGGCACCTTTACCATCTGCAGCTTCTGGCTGGTTGATAACCTGGCGATGCAGGGACGCGTCGACGAAGCACGCTCGCTTTTTGAGCGCCTGTTGAGCTGCGCTGGTCGCCTGGGCCTCTTCTCCGAAGAGATCGATTCGGACAACAACGTCGCCCTGGGCAACTACCCGCAGGCCTTCACGCATATCTCTCTGATCAATAGCGCCTGGAACCTGCAAAAGGCCGAGCAGCGCCTGGCCATTCACCACACCGACCCGGTCATTGCCGCCATCAAATTGCAGGACAATCCCAACCCTCAGGGAAAGTAAGAACCTTTTACCAGAAGGAAAGCCGAATCTCTTTGATGGGAGATCGGCTTTCCTTTTGTATCTACATGCTGCTGGAGTAGTTTGACAAAGCCTCCAGTCATCTTCTAACATAGAAGAAAGATTTCCAGAAAGGGACGCAATCCTTCAATGAAGACTATACCCTACGAGGAACTGGACGAACTCGCTAAAAAGGCTCTTGCGGCTGCCGAGGCTGCTATGGAGCAAGCCTATAACCCTTACTCCCACTTCTATGTGGGAGCAGCACTCTTCACCGAAAATAGCACTATCATTCCAGGCACCAACTATGAAAGCGCGACCTACACGTCAATCTGCGCCGAGCGCACTGCTATAGTCAGCGCCAACACGATGGGCATACGCCGCTTTCAAGGCATTGCCATCATCGCTCGCGGAGAGAGCTATGCGACAACCGAGGTGACAACGCCCTGCGGCTCGTGCAGACAGATGCTCTATGAGGTCGCGCAGCTTTCAGGGACAGACCTGGCCGTCATCCTCTCCACGACCCACAAAGACAAGATCGTTCTTACCACTATCAAAGAACTGCTCCCGCTCGGCTTTGGACCAGCAGACCTGCAGATTGACCTGCAAAGATATAAATGAGCGTATGATTCTTCAGTCCTCCTCTGCTTCTACCTTTCCCGGCATCTCTGTCTGATTGGCAGCCCGTTTCTGGCTATCCTGGCTAGCTTTCCTTATACTATCCAGACGACGATAGAAGATACCGAGGATATAGGGGATGGGGGTGATTGCGTACAGGACGAGGCTCACCCAGGTGAAGAAAAAGGCGGAGATGATTGCTATGCTGTACATGGCTATCGGAAATATGGCAAGTTGGATGCCGAAATTGATAAAGCCTGTCGCAAGATCAGCATCCACAAGATGGCGGTCTCTGGTGGCGTGCAGCCACATCCCCAGGTGAAAAAACAGGCAAAATAGCAGGTTAACACCATAGATAATCACTGCTACTTTAAAGGTGTGATAATGGCCCATTAAACCTGCTGAGAAAGGAACAAGCGTTACGGCTAGCAGGAAGAAAAGGTTAAGCCACATAAGGGCATGATCGGCCCGCCGGATGGAACGAAACTCAGTGTGGGTAGCAACCCACAGGACGCCCAGAATCAAGAAGCTTATCACAAGACTGAGCAAAGAAGGCAGGAGGTTTCCCAGCGCGATATAGAATTTGTCTTGTGTCAGGTCATCAGGCACAGCTAACCCGAATACCAGAAGGGTCATCGCAATAGCGAAGACGCCATCGGTCAGCGTCTCTAAACGGCTCGTACTTACCCCTTCCTGATTGCCAGCGTTGTCGCGCGTACTCATCATATACCACTTCCCCCTAAGCTGTCGATGAAGTTACAGGAGATTCAATCTGTTGCGTACTGACCTTTTTGCCTTCAATCAGGATTGCCGCGCTGAGCGCGCTCACCAGTGCGAGTCCGGCTGAGATGAGCATGACGAGACGGAAACCTGAGACGAATGACATGTCGATAGCCTGCTGGATCAGCAAATGAGTCGTGCCTGTGAGGCTAGAAGGTAACTGTATGCTCACCAGTTTGGAACTCTGGTTATTGATCGCCTGCTGTATGGAGGGTGAGAGATTGAGGGCTGACAGGCGGCTGGCGAGGTCGCTGGAAAAGATGACAATGGCAAAGATGCCAAAGACGGCAACAGCCAGCAGGCCGGCGGTGCGCGAGACAGCGTTATTGATGCCCGAAGCCTCGCCAGCGTGACGGCTCTCGACCGCACCCATCACTGCCGTTGTCAACGGCGCTACGCTGATCGCCATACCCAACCCCAGCACCACGGCGGCGGGAAAGAAGGTTATCCAGTAGCTGCCGCCTATGCCTGGTACAGCAAAGAGGGCAAAGCCAGCCGCAGCAATGACCGGGCCAATGATGAGGGGCAGTTTCGCCCCGTAGTGGTCCACCAACCTCCCGGACCAACGCGAGAGGAAGAACAAGATCAGAATCATTGGTAGCAATGCCGCGCCTGCCGCTGTCGGCGAGTAACCCTGCACCTGAATAAGGTCGAAGGGAACAAAGAACAACGCGCCTCCCAGAGCTGCATACAGGAAGAGCGTCAGCAGGTTTGCTCCGGTGAAGGTACGAGAGCGAAACAGTGTCAGTGAAAGCATGGGGTCGGGAACGTGAACTTCAAGGTAGAGGAAGGCGAGAAAGGCGACTATCCCTATGACCAGGCTGCCCAGCACGAGCGGGCTGCCCAGTCCCAGATTCTCGGCCTCGATCAACCCGTAGACAATGCCGCCCAGTCCGACAGTTGCCAGCAGCGCGCCCCACCAGTCCAGTCCCCTTGCCGCGCTTTCATCATGGCTCTCCGAGACGCGCAGGAAGAGGATGATGAGCACAGCCACCGCCAGGGGGACATTGATAAAGAATACCCAGCGCCAGGAGGCATTCTGAACCAGCCAGCCTCCCAGCACGGGACCCAGTGCCGAGGTGATAGAGGTGGCACCCGACCACGTGCCAATGGCCCGCCCGCGCTGCTCCGGCCCAAACGAGGCGCTGATAATCGCCAGACTGCCCGGCACCAGCAGCGCGCTGCCTATGCCCTGCACAGCCCGTGTCAGAATAAGCACAAGCACAGTTGGCGCAAGTCCACAGATGATAGAGGATAGCGAGAAGACGACAACGCCTATGCCAAAGACGCGTCGCCTGCCAAAATGATCACCCATCGAACCGCCAACCAGGATCAGGGCGGCGAGAAAGAGCGAGTAGGCCTCCATCACCCACTGCGCGTCGCCGACAGTTGCTCCCAGGTCCTTCTGCAAGACCGGCAGCGCCACATTCACGACGGTGCCATCGATAAAGGCCATGCTTGAACCGAGAATGGTCGCGGCAAGCACCCAGAAGCCGCTGCTCACCCCGTGTGAAGCTGGTTTCGCCGCGATCACACCCTCGTCACAGGGCGGTTTCAGAATGTTTGCCATCTTCTCTTCCCTTTTAGAGGGCCTATCACCTCATCTAGAGCATTACCTCATCGATGTAGCACCAGCGCCAATCCTCTCCCGGCTGGAAGGATTGAATAATGGGATGGTGGGTCGCGTGGAAATGTTTTGTGGCATGTTTGTTCTTCGAGGAATCGCAGCAGCCAACATGCCCGCATTCCAGGCAAATGCGCAGGTGAACCCAGCTATCACCGGTCTTCAAACAATCCTCACATCCCTGTGCGCTGGGCGTGACATCATGAATATGGTCAAGGTGCGTACATTGCTTTGCCATCGAATATCCCCTTTCGCCTGAAAGAACTATACCAGGTATTTTCCGCTCTCTACTTTTGACAGGGAAAGTGTATCACAATGTGATAGACTGCTGTATTGAAGCAAGGCCACTCGCATGTCATTCTGAGCGAGAGCGAAGACATCTCGTGAGCCTGGTTGATCTATTGGCGGCCTCAGATGCTTCGCTCTCGCTCAGAATGACATGTCCAGGCCGGTTTCTCATAGCATGACATG
>Ga0209061_1000343_pt1 | contig 130166 bp, 98 predicted proteins | sample Coa_R1_10_FD_187157 | JGI IMG/M metagenome (GOLD analysis project Ga0209061, IMG submission 187157) | Surface soil microbial communities from Centralia Pennsylvania, which are recovering from an underground coalmine fire - Coalmine... | ecosystem: Environmental > Terrestrial > Soil >... | reverse complement strand
AGCTCGCCGATGAGGGTTTCGAGGTGCTCGGAGGTGGCCACCCAGCGGGCCTCCTCGGCGGCCAGGCGCTCGGCCGCCTCCCGGATCTGCCCGACCGCGGCCCGGACCTGGTCGGCCGCCGCCTTCTGCCGCTGCGTCGCTTGCAGCGACTCGCCCAGCATCGACGCCGTCGAGGCCATCAGCTCGCCCACCTCCCGCGCCCGCCGCGCCCCCTGCCCGGTCGCCATGATCGTCGCGTTGGCCTCGTCCCGCACCGCCGCGATGATCGCCCCGACCGATCCCGCCGACGAGCTCGACCGCTCCGCCAGCCGCCGCACCTCCCCGGCCACCACCGCGAACCCCCGGCCCGCCTCCCCCGCCCGGGCCGCCTCGATCGCCGCGTTCAGCGCCAGCAGGTTCGTCTGCCGCGCGATGTCGCCGATCAGGTCCACGATCTCCCCGATCCGCTGCGCCCGCTCCCCCAGCGACACCGCCCGGCCCGCGATCGCCTCCACCTCCCCCCGCATGTCCGCCATCGACGCCACCGTCCGCTCCGCCGCCGCCGACACCGCCCCCACGTTCTCCGCGATCGACCCCGCCGCCTGCGCCAGCCCCTCCACCGACGCCGACGCCTGCGCCACCGCCGACGACTGCCCCCCCATCACCCCGGCCGCCGCCCGCGCCGCCCGCCGCAGATCCCCCGCCACCCCGCCCAGCACCGCGGCGGCCGACCGGAGCCGGGCCAGCAGCACATCCCGGTCCCCCAGCCGCCCCACCAGCGCCCGCAACCGCCGCTCCCGCCGCTCACCACGCACCAGCAAGCCGATGACGTAGACCGCGAACGCGATGCTGAACGCCGACGACAGCCCGTCCAGGCCGGCCTCGATCCGCAGGCCGTCCCGGGCCGCGTCGCTTGCCTGGCGGCGCAGCGCGGCGGCGTGCCCGGCCTGCACCCGGGCCAGCGCGCGCAGGCTCGCCGCCACCGCCGCTGACCGGGCCTCCAGCACCCGCACCGCGCCCCGCCCGGCCGCCGGCCCGCCCGCCGCCAGCCCCGCCCTCGCCGCCCCGAACGCCGCCTCCACCCCCGCCAGCCCCGCCCTCGCCCGCGCCAGCGCCGCGCGCCCCGCCGCCGTCCCCGGCACCAGCCCCGCCTGCAGCGCCTCCACCCGGCCCGCCGCCGCGCCCACCGCCGCCAGCCCCCGCCGCCCCGGCACCAGCAGGAACCCCAGCATCGCCACCCGCTCCTCACCGAACGCCGCCCCCAGCGCCCCCGCCCGGGCCGCCGCCACCCCAGCCCCGCCCGCCACCGACCACGCGCCGATCACCCGGGACCAGGTGACGATGGCCACGATCGTGAAGATGGTGACCCCGCCGAGCAGCACGCCGATCGCGACGAGCAGCCGCCGCATGGACCAGCGCAGGACGTCCCTTGCCATGGCGCGCGCGCGTGCCTCCGGGCGCAACGAGGAGCGGCACGATCAGGTGGGGCAGGTGGCCGCGCCGCGCGGGATTCCCCCCGCGAGTGCAGATACCCATCGCGCACGCGCGCGTACCGTCCGCCGGGCCGGCGGGCGCCGCGCCGTGCTCAGACCCCGGCGGCCTGCATGCCGCGGAGCTCCTGCTTGAGTTCCCTGATCTCGTCCCGGTACCTGGCGGCCAGCTCGAATTGCAGGTCCGCGGCGGCCTGGTGCATCTGGTCGGTCAGCGTCTCGATCAGCGCCAGCAGGTCATCGCGCGCCGTTCCGCCCCGGCCGTCACGCGCCTCGCTTCCGCGGGGTCCCATCGCCACGGCGGCCCTCGCCCTGGCCGCCGCCGCGGGCACCGCGCCCTTGCCACGGCTCTGCCGCCGGCCAGACCCGCCGAGCAGCCGGTCGGTGTCGGCGTCCTCCCGGACCAGGGTGTCGGTGATGTCGGCGATCCGCTTCCTCAGGGGCGCCGGATCGATGCCATGCTCGCGGTTGTAGGCGACCTGCCTGGCCCGGCGCCGGTTCGTCTCCTCGATCGCCCGGCTCATCGAGGGCGTCACCTGGTCGGCGTACATGTGGACCTGGCCGGAGACGTGCCTGGCGGCCCGCCCGATCGTCTGGATCAGCGACGTGCCCGAGCGCAGGAAACCCTCCTTGTCGGCATCGAGGATCGCCACCAGCGAGACCTCGGGCAGGTCCAGGCCCTCGCGCAGCAGGTTGATCCCGACCAGCACGTCGTACTCGCCCAGGCGCAGCTCGCGCAGCAGCTCAACCCGGCGCAACGTGTCCACCTCGCTGTGCAGGTACCTGGCCCTGATGCCGAGCTCGAGCAGGTAATCGGTGAGGTCCTCGGCCATCTTCTTGGTCAGCGTGGTGACCAGCACCCGCTCGTCCCGCTCGGCCCGCACCCGGATCTCGTGCACGAGGTCGTCGATCTGCCCCTTGGTCGGCTTGACCACCACCTCCGGGTCGACCAGCCCGGTGGGCCGGATCACCTGCTCGACGACGTCCCCGCCGACCCGCCTCAGCTCGTAGGGACCCGGCGTGGCCGACAGGTAGACCGTCTGGCCGATGCGGTCGCAGAACTCGTCCCAGGTGAGCGGCCGGTTGTCGATCGCGCTCGGCAGGCGGAAGCCATGCTCGACCAGCACCCGCTTGCGGGAGACGTCCCCTTCGTACATCGCCCCGATCTGCGGCACGGTGACGTGCGATTCGTCGATGACCAGGAGGAAGTCCTCGGGGAAGTAATCGAGCAGGGTGTTCGGGGGGCTGCCCGCCTCCCGGCCGTCGATGTGCCGCGAGTAGTTCTCGATCCCCGAGCAGCTCCCCACCTGCCGCATCATCTCGATGTCGTAGGTCGTGCGCATCCGCAGCCGCTGCGCCTCCAGCAGCTTGCCCGCCCGCTCCAGCTCGGCCAGCCGCTCGGCGAGCTCGGCCTCGATGCCCCTGATCGCGCGCTCCATTCGCTCCGGCCCGGCCACGTAGTGCGAGGCCGGGAAGATGTAGAGCTCCTCGTCGAGCGTCAGCACCTCGCCGGTCAGCGGGTGCAGCGTCATCAGCCGCTCGATCTCGTCCCCGAACAGCTCGACGCGGACCGCGTGCTCCTCGTAGACGGGGATCACCTCGATGGTGTCGCCCCGCACCCGGAACGTCCCCCGGGTGAAGGCGAGGTCGTTGCGCAGGTACTGCATCTCGACGAGCTTGCGCAGCAGCGCGTCGCGCTCGACCGACTCGCCGACCTTCAGCCGCACCATCCGGTCGACGTACTCCTGCGGGGTGCCCAGCCCGTAGATGCAGGAAACCGATGCGACCACGATCGTGTCACGCCTGGTCAGCAGCGAGTTCGTGGCCGAATGACGCAGCCGCTCGACCTCGTCGTTGATCGAGGAGTCCTTCTCGATGTAGGTGTCGGTCTGCGGGACGTACGCCTCCGGCTGGTAGTAGTCGTAGTACGAGACGAAGTACTCGACGGCGTTGCGCGGCAGCATCTGCCGCAGCTCGTTGGCGAACTGGGCCGCGAGCGTCTTGTTGGGCAGCATCACCAGCATGGGGCGCTGGAGCCGCTCGGCCAGCCAGGCCACCGTGGCCGTCTTGCCGGTCCCGGTCGCGCCGAGCAGCACGGTGTCGCGCGCGCCCGCCTTGACCCGCCGCTCGATCTCCGCGATCGCGGCCGGCTGGTCGCCGGCCGGCGCCATGTCGGTGACGACCTCGAATGGCGCGACGCGGCGCCGCAGGTCGGTCACCGGGCGCATGGCATCTCCTCCGCTCGCACCGTTCCACTGTAGGCGCAGGCTGTGTCAGCCATGCCCGGCTCAGGCGCCCCGGCGGCCGTCTGCGTCGCGCCGCAGGCGGCGGCCGCCGCGGGCCGGGTCCGCCGTGCCGGGCTCGGGGCCGGGCTGGCCCCGGCAGGCCCGGGGCACCGCGGGGGCCGGCAGCAGAGGCGCGGCAACGGTACGGTGGTGGCCACTGCATCCCGATGCCAGGAGGCGACCGTGTACCAGCCCTATCCCCAGGCCTACCCGCCGGAAGGCCCCGGTGGCCCGCCGCAGCCGGCCGAGCCGCCGCGGCCGGTCCGCACGGCCGTGACGCTCATGTACGTCGGCGCGGCGCTCAGCGCGGTCTCGTTCATCCTCACGCTGGTCACCGTGGGAAGCCTGAGGAGCGCGGTCCGGGCGAGCGCGCCCGGCCTCTCGCCGGCCCAGGTCAACGCCGCCGTGACGCTGGGCCTGGTGTTCGTGGGGTTCTTCGGGCTGCTCGGCATCGCCCTGTGGCTGTGGATGGCCTGGGCGAACCGGCGCGGCAGGAACTGGGCCCGCGTCACCTCGACGGTCTTCTTCGGGCTGGACACGCTGGGGTTGCTCGCGGCGATCGCGCGGCCGCACACGATCGTCGGCCTGCTGCTGACCTTGCTGATCTGGCTGGCCGGCCTCGGGGCGATCATCCTGCTCTGGGGCCGTGAGTCCTCCGCCTACTTCCAGGCGGTGTCGTCGGCCCGGCAGCTGCGCTGACCCCGCGCAACTGCGCTGGCCCCGGCTGGCGCCCCGCTCAGGCGTCGCGGCGCCGCAGCAGGACCGCGGCGGCGATCAGCAGGACCGCGGTCCAGCCGCAGAGCACGCCGAAGCCCTCCCAGGCGGACAGCACCTGCCCGGGCTGGGCGGCGGCCCGCATGACCGCGGATCCCGCCTGCTCGGGCAGGTACCCGTTGACGTGCGCACCCCAGCTTCCGGGCAGCAGCCCGGTGAGGATCGGCAGGACGAGCACCACGCCGATCACCGTCGCGATCGCCCCGGCGGTGTGCCGCAGCAGCGCGCCGACCGCGAGGGCTAGCAGGCCGAGCACGGTGAGGTAGAGCCCGGCCCCGACCACCGCCCGGGTGACCCCGGGATCGCCGAGCGAGACCGGCACCTTCGAGTGCAGCAGCGCCGAGCCGGCGAAGAACGAGCCGAACGAGACGACCTCGGCGAGCACCAGCAGCAGCGCCGCGAACACGGCCGCCTTGGCCGCCAGCATCGGCGTGCGGCGCGGCACCGCGAGCAGCGAGGCCTTGATCACGCCCGTCGAGTACTCGGTGCTGATCAGCAGCACGCCCAGGACGCAGATGGTGAGCTGGCCGAGGCCGACGCCGGCCCCGAGGATGAAGCCGACCGGGTCGGCGATGATCCGCGCGTTCCGCTCGGCCGCGTTCGGGCCGTTCCATGCTCCGACGATCAGGGCGGTCAGCCCGGCGGTCAGCCCGATCGTCACGACGACGAACAGCCCGAGCGTCCAGATGGTCGAGCGCACCGAGCGGATCTTGGTCCACTCGGCGGCGAGCAGGCCGGCGAACCGCAGGCGGGCCGCCGGCCCGGGCCCGGGCGGCCAGGACGGCGCGCCGGCCTCCGCGCGCGGCGCTGGCGTCGCGGTCATCGGGTGCTCCCCTCCGACTGCCCCGGCCGTGCCGCCCGCCCCAGCGCGCCGTCGCCGCCGGCGCGGCCAGCAGCGCCCGCGTCGCGGACGCCGAACTCCAGGCTCTGCGAGGTCAGCTCCATGAACGCCTCCTCCAGCGAGGCCAGCTGCGGGGTGAGCTCGTGCAGCACCACCGATGCCGACGCCGCGAGCTCGCCGATCCGGGCCGCCTCCAGGCCCGTCACGGTGAGCAGCGTCGCGCCGTCCGCCGGGCCGGCCGCTGGCCCGCCGGGCGCCGCCCCGTCCCGGGTGGGCGCGCCTCCCGGCTCGGCGGCGGCCGCGCGCGCCGTGCCGCCCGCCGCGGCGATCAGCTCGGTGAGCCTGGCCGGGTCGGGCGTGCGGACGCGGACGGTCTTCCCGGTGCTCCTGGCGATCACCTCGGCGGTGCTGGCGTCCGCGATCAGCCGGCCCCGGCCGATCACGATCAGGTGATCTGCGGTCACCGCCATCTCGTTCATCAGGTGGCTGGAGACGAAGATCGTGCGGCCCTGAGCGGCCAGGTGCTTCATCAGGTTCCTGACCCACAGGACCCCCTCGGGGTCCAGGCCGTTCACCGGCTCGTCCAGCAGGAGCACCCGCGGGTCACCGAGCAGGGCCGCCGCTATCCCGAGCCGCTGGCTCATGCCGAGCGAGAACGATCCGGCGCGCTTGTCCGCGACCTCGCGCAACCCGACCAGGTCGAGCATCTCCTCCACGCGGCGGGCCGGCAGCCCCTGGGTCTGGGCCAGGAACCTCAGGTGGTTCCTGGCGCTCCGGCCCGGGTGCACGGACTTGGCCTCCAGCAGGGCGCCCACCGTTCGCAGCGGATCCGGCAGGTCGCGGTAGCGGCGGCCGCCGATGGTCGCGGTCCCGGCATGCGGGTGGTCGAGGCCGAGGATCAGCCGCATGGTGGTGGACTTGCCCGCCCCGTTCGGGCCGAGGAACCCGGTCACCCGGCCGGGCTCGACGGTGAAGGTCAGGTCGTCGACCGCGACCTTGCGGCCGAAGCGCTTGGTCAGGCCCCGCACCTCGATCTGCGTCATCGGTCCCGCTCCTCACGGCGGGCCGTCCCGCCCGCTGTCGTGACGCGGCCCCGGGGCCGCGCCTCCCCGCGGCCTCGCCCGCGGTGGCCATGCCTGGCGCGCCTGCGCAGCTCGGCCCACAGGTCGCCGACCTGCCGGTCGAGCTCGGCCAGCGAGCCGGAGTTGTCGACCACCAGGTCCGCGCAGGCCAGCCGCCGCTCGCGGGTGGCCTGCGCGGCCATCCTCGCCCGCGCCTGCGCCGCTGTCATGCCCCGGCGCGCGGTCAGCCGCTCCAGCCGGGCGTGGTCCGGGGCGTCCACCACCACGACCGCGTCGTACCGCGAGGCGAGGCCGTTCTCGGCGAGCAACGGCACGTCGTGGACGACGATCGCGTCCGGCCCCGCCTTCTCCTCCAGCTCGGCCATCCGCCGCGCGACCAGCGGGTGCACGATGGCGTTCAGCCGCGCCAGCGTGCCCGGGTCCGCGAACGCGATCTCGCCGAGCCGGTCGCGATCCAGCGAGCCGTCGGGCCGCAGGATGCCGGTGCCGAACTCGGCGACCACGGCGGCGAGGCCCGGCGTACCGGGCGCCACGACCTGGCGGGCGACCGCGTCCGCGTCGATCACCACGGCGCCGTAGCCGGCCAGGCGCCGGGAGACCTCGCTCTTGCCCGAGCCGATCCCGCCGGTCAGCCCCACTCGGTACACCGCCGCCGTCCCCTCCCGAACGACCGCGGCGAGCTCCGGCGTTCCCCGCCGGGAGCCCGCTGCGACGTGGAGCCCCGGACCCGTCAGGGCCCTAGCTGCGCCCGCCGGAGAGCTTGTCCCGCAGTGCGGCGAGCGCCTCGTCCGAGGCGAGGGTGCCGCCCTGCCCCTGGGAGCCGGCGCCCGGGCTGCGGGAGCCCGAGTCGCCGCGCCCGCCGTCCTCCTCCCCGGCCGCCTTGCTGCGCGCCTCGGCGATCTGGCGCTGGTGAGCCTCGAACCGGGCCCGCGCCTCCGCGTACTGGCGCTCCCATTCCTCCCGCTGCCGCTCGTAGCCCTCCAGCCACTCCCCGGACTCCGGGTCGAACCCGTCCGGGTAGACGTAGTTGCCCTGCTCGTCGTAGGTGGCGGGCATCCCGTACAGCGTCGGGTCGAACTCATCGCCGCCGGCCTCGCCGGCGATGCCCTCGTTGGCCTGCTTCAGCGACAGGCTGATCCGGCGCCGGTCCAGGTCGATGTCGATGATCTTCACGAAGATCTCGTCGCCGACCTGCACGACCTGCTCGGGGATCTCGACGTGGCGGTCCGCCAGCTCAGAGATGTGGACCAGGCCCTCGATCCCCTCCTCGACCCGGACGAAGGCGCCGAACGGCACCAGCTTGGTCACCCGCCCGGGGACCACCTGGCCGATCTGGTGCATCCTGGCGAACTGCTGCCACGGGTCCTCCTGGGTTGACTTCAGCGACAGCGAGACCCGCTCGCGGTCCATGTCCACGTCCAGCACCTCGACCGTGACCTCCTGGCCGACCTCCACCACCTCGCTGGGATGGTCGATGTGCTTCCAGGAGAGCTCGGAGACGTGGACGAGCCCGTCCACCCCGCCCAGGTCGACGAACGCGCCGAAGTTCACGATGGAGGAGACCACGCCCTTGCGGATCTGGCCCTTCTGGAGGGTGTTGAGGAAGTTCTGGCGGACCTCGGACTGGGTCTGCTCCAGCCATGCCCGGCGGGACAGCACCACGTTGTTCCGGTTCTTGTCCAGCTCGATGATCTTCGCCTCGATCTGCCTGCCCACGTAGGGCGCCAGGTCGCGGACCCGGCGCATCTCGACCAGGGAGGCGGGCAGGAAGCCGCGCAGGCCGATGTCGAGGATCAGCCCGCCCTTGACGACCTCGATCACCGTGCCGGTGACCACGCCGTCCTCCTCCTTGATCTTCTCGATCGTGCCCCAGGCGCGCTCGTACTGGGCGCGCTTCTTGGACAGGATCAGGCGGCCCTCCTTGTCCTCCTTCTGCAGGACCAGGGCCTCGATGTGGTCGCCGACCTTGACCACGTCGCTGGGATCCACATCGTGCTTGATCGACAGCTCGCGGGAGGGGATGACGCCCTCAGTCTTGTAGCCGATGTCGAGCAGAACCTCGTCCCGGTCGACCTTGACGACCGTCCCTTCGACGATGTCGCCGTCGTTGAAGTACTTGATGGTCTCGTCGACCGCGGCGAGGAAGGCCTCCTCCGAGCCGATGTCGTTCACGGCTACCTGGGGTGTCGAGGTGGCCTGGGTGCTGCTCGTCGTCATGTGTGGATGGACTTTCGGATGCGGACAGGGACAGGTTTGGACGCGCAGTGCGGCGCGCGCCCGACATGGTGGCTGTGGTGCCCGGCCAAGCGTGCCGGCCCGGCTAGGGACTGCCGCGCCCTGGCTGGAGTCTGCCGCGCCGCTGCCTGACCATGGCGGACCGCAAGAGATCACAACGCAGCGATCAGCATATGAGAGCCCGGTCCGCCGGTCAATCGCGGCACCCCTCCCGCCGGCCCGGCCGGGCCCGGGCCGGCGCGGGCCCGCGCCCTCAGTGCGCCGCGTCCGCCCAGCTCCGGCCGGTCCCCATGGACACCACCAGCGGCACGCTCAGCTCGAACGCGCCGCACATCGCCGCACGCACCAGGTCGGTCATCGCGGCGAGCTCGCCGGGGGCGACCTCGAAGAGCAGCTCGTCGTGGACCTGGAGCAGCATCCGCGACCTCAGGCCCTCGGCGCGGATGCGCCGGTCCACCGAGAGCATCGCCACCTTGATGATGTCCGCGGCCGATCCCTGGATCGGCGCGTTGAGCGCCATCCGCTCGGCCATCTCGCGCCGCTGCCTGTTGTCCGACGTCAGGTCGGGCAGGTAGCGCCGCCGGCCGAGGATGGTCTGGGTGTAGCCGTCCCGGCGCGCCTGCGCGACCACCTCCTGCAGGTACTCCCGCACGCCGCCGAACACGCTGAAGTAGTCGTCCATGTACTCGCGGGCCTCGGCGGCGGGCACGCCCAGCTGCTGCGAGAGCCCGTAGACCGACAGGCCGTAGGCCAGGCCGTAGTTCATCGCCTTGACCTTGCTGCGCAGGTCGCCGGTGACCTCCTGCGGCGGCACGCCGAACACCCGCGCCGCGGTCGCCGCGTGGAAGTCGTGACCGGAGGAGAACGACTCGCGCAGCGCCGGGTCACCCGACAGGTGCGCCATGATCCGCAGCTCGATCTGGCTGTAGTCGGAGGTGAGCAGGCACTCGTACCCGGGCCCGACCACGAAGCCCTGCCGGATCCGCCTGCCCTCCGCGGTCCGGATGGGGATGTTCTGCAGGTTCGGGTCGGTCGAGGAGAGCCGGCCGGTCGCCGCGATCGTCTGGTTGTAGGTGGTGTGGATCCGCCCGTCCTGGCCGGCCATCGGGATCAGCGAGTCCACGATGCTCTTGAGCTTGGCGACGTCGCGGTGGCGCAGCAGGTGCTGCAGCACCGGGTGCCCGGTCTGCGCGAGCAGGCCGGCCAGGGCCTCGGAGTCGGTGGTGTAGCCGGTCTTGATCCGCTTGGTCTTCGGCAGGCCGAGCTCGTTGAAGAGCACCTCCTGCAGCTGCTTCGGCGAGCCGAGGTTGAACTCGTGCCCGGTCGCCGCGTAGGCGCCCTGCTCGGCGGCCTTCACCTCGGCGGCCAGGCTCGCCGACATCTCCGCGAAATGATCCACGTCGGCCGCGATCCCGGCCCGCTCCATGGCCGCGAGCACCTCGACGAGCGGCAGCTCGACGTCGGCCAGGAGCCCCGTCGCGCCGCGCCTGGCCAGGTCGGCGTCGAGCGCGTCGGCCAGCGCGGCGGTGGCCAGCGCCCGCTCGGCCAGGTCGAGCTCCTCCCGCCGCCGCGCCCCGGCGGGGTCCCCGCCCTGGCCATCCCCGCCGGGCACCCCGAGGTCGAGCGCGAGCTGCCCGTCACCTCCCGCCGCGGCGCCGCGCAGCTCCCGCCCGGTGTACCTGAGCACGAGGTCGGCGAGGTCGAAGGAACGCTGCCCGGGCAGCGCCAGGTAGGCGGCGAGCGCCGTGTCGCTGGTCAGGCCCCGCAGCGTGAATCCGCGCGCGGCAAGCGCGTGCATCGGCCCCTTGGCGTCGTGCAGCGCCTTGGCCGCCGACTCATCGGCCAGCCAGGCGGCGAGGGCCTGCTCGTCGGCCTCGGTGAGATCCGCGGGGTCGATGTACGCGGCCGGGCGGGGGCCGCCGCCCGGGCGGTCTCCCGCGGAGCCCGCGCCGTCCGGCCCCGGCTCCGCATCGGCGGGAACCGACGAGGCGGGCGCGGCGAGCGCCAGCGCGTGCAGGTCACCGGTCCCCCGGCCCCAGGTCCCGCGGACCGCGACCCCGGTGCGCCCGTCCCCGGCGTGGCGCCGCAGCCACGCGCCCACCTCGCCCGGGCCCAGGCGGCGCAGGCTCACCTCGAACCCGGCCTGCGGCGCCGCCGCGGCGGGGGCGCGCTGCTCGCCGATCCCATCGGGCAGGGTGCTGTAGAGGCGGTCCCGCAGCACGCGGAACTGCAGCGTGTCGAACAGCTGGTGGATCTGCTCGCGGTCCCACGGGCGGGGCACCAGGTCCCGCGGGTCCACATCGAGCGGGACGTCCTTGGTCAGCTCGGTGAGCTGCCGGTTGCGCAGCACCTCGCCCAGGTGGGCGCGGAGGTTCTCCCCGGCCCGGCCGGTCAGCTCGTCGGCGCGGTCGACGAGGGCGGCCAGGGAGCCGTACTCGGCGATCCACTTGGCCGCCGTCTTCTCCCCGACGCCCGGTATGCCGGGCAGGTTGTCGCTGGGGTCGCCGCGCAGCGCGGCGAAGTCCGGGTACTGCTGAGGGGTCAGGCCGTACCTGGCCATCATCTCCTCGGGGGTGAACCTGGTCACGTCGCTGACCCCGCGCCCGGTCTTGAGCACGGTGACGTCCTCGCTCACCAGCTGGAACGCGTCCCGGTCCCCGGTCACGATCAGTACCCGCATGCCCTGCGCGGCCGCCCGGGTGGCCAGGGTCGCGATGACGTCGTCGGCCTCGTAGCCGCTGGCCGACACCCGGGGCACGCCCAGCGCGTCCAGCACCTCGAAGATCAGGCTCAGCTGGCTGCGGAAGTCCGCCGGCGTCTCGCGCCGGTTCGCCTTGTACTCGGTGAACTGCTGGTGCCTGAAGGTCGGCTCGCTCCGGTCGAACGCGACCGCGACGTGGCTGGGCTTCTCGTCCCTGAGCACGTTGATGAGCATCGCGGTGAAGCCGTAGACGGCGTTGGTGGGCTGGCCGGTGGTGGTCGAGAAGTTCTCCGGCGGCAGCGCGTGGAACGCGCGGTAGGCCAGCGAATGGCCATCGAGCAGCAGGAGCAGGCCGCGCCCGTCCGCGCCGCGGGACGGCTGGCCAGGCGGGGCCGGATTTGAGGCAGCCACCCGCCAATCCTAGGCTGCGACATGCGCCGGCCCGGCACGGGCGGCGAACTGGGAGGTGGCTGTGGGCACAGACCCGGGAGGACCCGGAGCGGACCTGCGGGGGGCCGGACCGCCCGGGGCGGGACCGCCGGGCGCGCGCGCCCCGGGCGCGAGGCCGCCGGGAGCGGAGCCGCCCGGCTCGGCCGGCGCAGCGCGGCCGGACTGGCGCGACCCGAACCTCGTGCACCGGGGAACGCTCACCCAGCGGATGGGGATCGAGATCACCGAGGCATCAGCGGAACGGGTCGTCGGCACCATGCCGGTCGCGGGGAACATCCAGCCCTACGGGCTGCTCCACGGCGGCGCCTCCTGCGTGCTCGCCGAGACGCTCGGCTCGGTGGGCGCGGCGTTGCACGCCGGGCCGGGCCGGGTGACCGTGGGCATCGAGATCAACGCGACGCACCACCGGGCCGCCAGGTCGGGCCTGGTCACCGGGGTGGCGACTCAGGTGCATGCGGGCCGCACCCTGGCCACGTACGAGGTGGTGATCACCGACGAGCGCGGCAGGCGCGTATGCACCGCCCGGCTCAGCTGCCTGCTGCGCGACGCGGTTCCCGGCACGGGCTGACGGCGATGCCGGGCCGGCGCCGGCGCGGGCGGCCGCCGGCGATGCCGGGCCGCCGGCGGGCCACCGGGCGCTGCGCCGGGATGTTTGCCGCAAACCGGCCGGGTAATGGCCGCGCCCGGGCGCGGCGCGGCGCGGATCGCTACGGTGTTCCACTGGGCTCGCCGATGCCGAGTAGAGAACGTGCCGGCCAGGGGAAGGCCGACACGGCGCCAAAGGGAGCGGCGGGCTCGGCCCGTCGCCGCCTCGTGGCGGCGCACGGCGGCAAGCGAGCGGGAGCCAGGCCTGAGCGGGGGCACCTGACCTGGCCCCGCTCGCTTGCGTCAGCGTCCCGGCGACCCGGCGTGCCCCCGCCGCCCCTGCCCGGCGTTCCCTTCGCGGCCGGGCCCGCCGGCCCCCGGGTTCCCGGCCCCCGGGACCCCGGGCCCGCCTGGCCCGGGGGCGCCCGGCCCCGCCCCGGCCGCGTCCGGGCCGGCGGCCTGCGGCCGGTTCGCGAGTATCTCCTCCGCCAGCGCCTTCATCGTCATCCGCCGGTCCATCGACGTCTTCTGGATCCACCGGAACGCCTCCGGCTCGGTGATCCCGCGCGCCGCCTGGAGGATCCCCTTGGCGCGGTCGAGGAGCTTGCGCGTCTCCAGCCGCTCGCGCAGGTCCTTCACCTCATCGTGGAGAGCTCCGATCTCCGCGAACCTGCTCATCGCGATCTCGATGGCCGGCACCAGCTCGGCCCTGGTGAACGGCTTGACGAGGTAGGCCATCGCGCCCGCGCCGCTCGCCCGCTGAACGAGGTCACGCTGGGAGAACGCGGTGAGGATCACCACGGGGGCCAGGCGCCGCGCGGATATCTGCTCCGCGGCCGAGATGCCGTCGAGCACCGGCATCTTCACGTCCATGATCACCACGTCCGGGCGCAGCTCCTGCGCGAGCCGGATCGCCGTGTCGCCGTCGGACGCCTCGCCGACCACGACGTAGGCCTCCTGCTCCGGCTCCTCGAGCATCTCCTTCAGGTCGAGCCGGATGAGCGCCTCGTCCTCGGCGATCACGACGCGGTAGGGAGTCTGGCTCACCCAGTGAAGCTTATCCACAGCCGCTAGATTGGAGTGCCGCGGCACCGGTCACCTCCTCCTCCGCGCCGCCGCCCGCGCCCCGGTAGACCAACGGCAGAGTCAATGGCCTCAAAATCCATCCAGTGTGGGTTCGAATCCCACCCGGGGCACCAGTCCCGCCGCGTGCCGTGGCCGGACGCGGCGGGAGGCGGGCACCGGGCCGCGATCCGGCGCTGCCCGCTTACCGTGGCAGGCCGAACGGGGCCGCGCCCGGCGGGATCACCGTCGGCAGGCTGGTCAGGCCGGCCAGGTACCGGTCGGCGGCCGCAGCCGCCGACCGGCCCTCGGCGACCGCCCACACGATCAGCGACTGGCCGCGGCCCATGTCGCCGGCGACGAAGACGCCGGGCGCCCGGGTCGCGTACCCGCCGTCACGGGGCACCCGGCCGCGCTCGTCGAGGCCCAGCCCCAGGCCGGCCAGCAGGTCGTCCTCCTCCGCGCCGGTGAAGCCCATGGCGAGCAGGACGAGGTCGCAGCGAAGCTCGCGCTCCGTCCCCGGCTTCGCGGTGAACCGGCCCCCGGACGGCTCCACCTCCACCAGCCGCAGCGCGCGCACCCGGCCGGCGTCGTCGCCCACGAACTCCTCGGTGGAGACCGCGTACACCCGGTCCCCGCCCTCCTCGTGCGCGGCCGAGACGCGGTAGATCACCGGGTAGACGGGCCAGGGCTGCCCGGGCGGCCGCCGCTCCGGGGGCCTGGGCAGGATCTCCAGCTGGGTGACCGACGCCGCCCCCTGACGGTGCGCGGTGCCCAGGCAGTCCGCCCCCGTGTCGCCGCCGCCGATGATCACGACGTGCCTGCCCCGGGCGGAGATCGCCGGCTCGGCGGGCCGGCCGCCGCCGGCGGTGGCCAGGTTCGCCGCGGTCAGGTACTCCATCGCCTGGTGGATGCCGGCGAGGCCGGCTCCGGGGACCGCCAGGGAGCGCGGCACCCGCGCGCCGCAGGCGAGGATCAGCGCATCGAACTGGCCCGTGAGCTCGGCGGCCGTGACGTCGGCCCCGGCCCGCACGCCGCACTCGAAGGCGGTGCCCTCTTCCCGCAGCTGGGCGAGCCGCCGGTCCAGCCGCCATTTCTCCAGCTTGAACTCCGGGATGCCGTACCGCAGCAGGCCGCCCGGCCGGCCGGCCTGCTCGAAGACGGTGACCGCGTGGCCGGCGCGGGTCAGCTGCTGGGCGGCGGCCAGCCCGGCCGGGCCGGATCCGATCACGGCGACCCTGCGGCCGGCCGCCCGTGCCCGGGCCGGCGGCGGCTGCGGCCGCACCCAGCCCTCCTGCCACGCGCGGTCGGCGATCTCGGCCTCGACCTGCTTGATCGCGACCGGCTCGCCGCTGATGCCGAGCACGCACGCGGACTCGCACGGTGCCGGGCACAGCCGGCCGGTGAACTCCGGGAAGTTGTTGGTGGCGTGCAGCCGGTCGGCGGCCTCCTGCCAGTCCTGCCGCCAGACCAGGTCGTTCCACTCGGGGATCAGGTTCCCGAGCGGGCAACCGCCATGGCAGAACGCGATGCCGCAGTCCATGCAGCGCCCGGCCTGCCGCTCGGTCTCCGGCCCGTCCATCGGCAGGTAGACCTCCCGGAAGTCCCGGATGCGGACGTCCACGGGCCGGCGTGCCGCGGTGCGCCGCGGCGTGGTGAGGAACCCGGTGGGATCGGCCATCGCGATGACCTCCTAGCCTCTCGCCGCCGACATCACGGCCGCGGCCACGTCGCGGCCCTCCCGCTCGGCCCGCCGGGTGGCGGCGAGCACCCGCTTGTAGTCCTTCGGCATCACCCGGCGCAGCCTGGCGAGCGCCCCCTCCCAGTCGGCGAGCAGCCCCGCCGCGACCAGCGAGCCGGTCTCCGCGTGGTAGCGGGCGAGCAGGCCCGCGAGGAACTCGGCGTCCTCATCGCCAGGCTGGACCGGCTCGAGGTCGACCGTCTCGGGGTTGACCCGGGCGGGGTCGGGGTCGAGCAGGTACGCGACCCCCCCGGACATGCCGGCCGCGAAGTTCACGCCGACCGGGCCGAGGACGACGACGCGGCCGCCGGTCATGTACTCGCAGCCGTGGTCCCCGGTGCCTTCGGCGACGGCGACCGCCCCGGAGTTGCGCACGCAGAACCTCTCGCCGACCACGCCGCGCAGGAAGATCTCGCCGCTCGTGGCGCCGTAGCCGATCACGTTCCCCGCGATCACCTGATCATGCGAGGTGAACGGCGCCAGCGGGTCGGGCGCGATCACGATCCGCCCGCCGGACAGCCCCTTGCCGACATAGTCGTTCGCGTCGCCGAGCAGCCGGATGGTGACGCCGCGCGGCAGGAAGGCGCCCAGCGACTGCCCCGCCGAGCCGCGCAGCCCGACCACGATCGTGCCGTCCGGCAGCCCCTCGGCTCCCCATCGCCTGGTCACCTCAGAGCCGAGCATGGTTCCGACGGCCCGGTTGACGTTGCGCACCGGCAGCTCCAGGCAGACCTGGCGGCCCTCGGTGAGCGCGCCCTCGGCGAGCTGGATCAGCGTGTTGTCCAGCGCCAGGTGCAGGAAGCTCGGCTGCCTGGTGGCCCGGCGCCGCGCAGCGCCCGGCGCCAGCGGCGGCACGTGCAGCAGCGGCGCGAGGTCGAGCCTGGCCGCCTTGGCGTGCGGCGCGCGCGCCGGCGCGAGCAGCTCGGTCCGGCCGACCGCTTCCCCCAGCGTGCGCATGCCCAGCCGGGCCAGGTACTCGCGGACCTCGGCGGCGACGAACTCGAAGAACGCGATCACCTGCTCGGGCGTTCCGGTGAAGCGGCGGCGCAGCTCGGGATTCTGGGTCGCCACGCCGACCGGGCAGGTGTCGGTGTGGCAGGCTCGCATCATCACGCAGCCCGCCGCCACCAGGGGGGCGGTGGCGAATCCGAACTCCTCGGCGCCGAGCAGCGCCGCGATGATGACGTCCCGCCCGGTCTTGAGCTGGCCGTCCACCTGCACGATCACCCGGTCCCGCAGGCCGTTGCGGAGCAGGGTCTGCTGCGTCTCGGCCAGGCCGAGCTCCCATGGCGACCCGGCATGCTTGATGCTGGTCAGCGGGGCCGCGCCGGTGCCCCCGTCATGGCCGGAGATCAGCACCACGTCCGCGTGCGCCTTCGCCACCCCGGCCGCGATCGTGCCGACGCCGGCCTCGGCCACCAGCTTGACGCTCACCCGGGCCGCCGGGTTGGCGTGCTTGAGGTCGCTGATCAGCTGGGCCAGGTCCTCGATGGAGTAGATGTCATGGTGCGGCGGCGGCGAGATCAGGCCCACCCCCGGCGTCGAGTGCCTGGTCCTGGCGATCCACGGGTAGACCTTGTGGCCCGGCAGCTGGCCGCCCTCACCGGGCTTGGCCCCCTGGGCCATCTTGATCTGCAGGTCGTCGGCGTTGATCAGGTACTCGCTGGTCACCCCGAACCTGCCGCTGGCCACCTGCTTGATCGCCGACCGGCGCAGGTCGCCGTTCGCGTCGGCGGTGAACCGCGCGGCGTCCTCACCGCCCTCGCCGGAGTTCGACCGGCCGCCGATCCGGTTCATCGCGATCGCGAGGGTCTCGTGCGCCTCGGCCGACAGCGACCCGTAGGACATCGCCCCGGTGACGAAGCGCCTGATGATCTCGCTGGCCGGCTCGACCTCACCGACCGGGATCGGCCTGGGCGCCGGGCCCTCGCCCGGGCCGTCCCAGCCCGGCGCAGGCTCGTCGATCCCGCGGATCGCGAGCAGCCCGCGCAGCGTCATCAGCCGCGCCGACTGGTCGTCGATCTCCTTGCTGTAGGCGCGGAACACCTCCCGCCGGCCGGTCCTCGTCGCGTGCTGCAGCCGGAACACGGCCTCGGGGCTGAACAGGTGAGGCTCGCCCTCGCGCCGCCACCGGTACTCCCCGCCGGTCTCCAGCCTGCGGTGGGCGCGCGCGGCCGGGCTCGCCGGGTACGCGGCGGCCAGCCGGGCCGCGGCGTCGGCGGCGATCTCGTCGAAGCCGATCCCGCCGAGGCGCGACGGCGTTCCGGCGAAGCAGTCGTCGATGACCTCCGCGCCGAGCCCGATCGCCTCGAAGATCTGCGCGCCCGTGTACGACGCCACGGTGGACACGCCCATCTTGGACATGGTCTTGAGCAGGCCGTTGCCCAGCGCCTTGATCAGGTTCGCGGCCGCCTTGCGGCCGCTGAGCCCGCCCAGGCTCCCGCCGCGGGCCAGGTCCTCCACCGTCTCGATGGCCAGGTACGGGCAGACCGCGGCGGCGCCATAGCCGATCAGCAGCGCCAGGTGATGCACTTCGCGCACGTCTCCGGCCTCGACGACCAGGCCGACCCGCGTCCTGGCGCCGGTCCGGATCAGGTGATGGTGGACGGCCCCGGTGAGCAGCAGCGAGGGGATCGGCGCCCACTGCTCCTCGCCCGTCGCCAGGCCGGGCGCGCACCCGGCCTGGCCAGCCGGCGCGGCGGGGCTCCCGGCATCGCCCGGCCGCCCGGCATCGCCCGGCCGCCCGGCGCCCTCGCCCCCGCCGCCCATCCCCGCTCCCCGGTCGGAAAGCACGATGATCTTGGCTCCGGCCTCGATGGCCGCCGACACCTCGGCGCGGATCTGCCCCAGCCGCTCCCGCAGCGCGCGGCCGCCGCCGGCGGCCAGGTACCGGCCGTCCACCACGTGCGCGGCGAACCCCGGCAGGTCCCGGTCCTCGTTGATGTGGATGATCTTGGCGAGGTCGCTGTCGTTCAGCACGGGCTGCGGCAGCACGATCTGCCGGCACGACGCCGGCCCCGGGTCGAACAGGTTGTGCTCCGGGCCGATCGTGGCGGTCAGCGAGGTGACCAGCTCCTCCCTGATCGCGTCCAGAGGCGGGTTGGTGACCTGCGCGAAGAGCTGGGTGAAGTAGTCGAAGAGAAGCCGCGGGCGCTCCGACAGCACGGCCAGCGGCGTGTCGTTGCCCATCGAGCCCACCGGCTCGGCGCCGGTGCGGGCCATCGGCTCGAGGATGACCGTGAGGTCCTCCTGCGTGTAGCCGAACAGCCGCTGGAAGGTGGCGAGCTCCTGGCGGCCGGGCAGCTCCCGCCTGCGGTCCGGCAGGTCGTCGAGGTGGAGCAGGCCGGCGTGCAGCCAGTCGTCGTAGGGGTGCTCGGCCGCCAGCTGGGCCTTGACCTCCTCGTCGGTAAGGATCCGGCCAGCGGCCGTGTCCACCAGGAAGATCTTTCCGGGCTGCAGCCTGCCCTTCGCCGTCACCCGCCCGGGGTCGATGTCGAGCACGCCGACCTCGCTGGCGAGCACCACGAGCCCGTCGCTGGTGACCCAGTACCGGCCCGGGCGCAGGCCGTTCCGGTCGAGCACCGCGCCGGCCAGCGTGCCGTCGGTGAACGTGATCAGCGCAGGGCCGTCCCACGGCTCCATCAGGCACGCGTGGAACCGGTAGAAGGCGCGCAGCTCCCGGCTCATCCGCGGGTCGTTCTCCCAGGCCTGCGGGATCATCATCAGGACGGCGTGCGGCAGCGACCTGCCGCCCAGGTGGAGCAGCTCAAGGCAGGCGTCGAAGCTGGCCGAGTCGCTCTGGTCGTCGCCGGTGATCGGCAGGAGCCGCTCGATCCCCCGGCCATCGGGCCCGTCCGGGATCAGGCCGGACCGCAGGACGGCCTCGCGGGCCCGCTGCCAGTTCCGGTTCCCGCGGATGGTGTTGATCTCCCCGTTGTGCGCGATGTACCGGTACGGATGGGCGAGCGGCCAGGAGGGGAAGGTGTTGGTGGAGAACCGCGAGTGCGCGATCGCCAGCGCCGATGCGTAGCGCGGGTCCACAAGGTCGGGATAGAACCGCTCGAGCTGGGGCGCGGTCAGCATCCCCTTGTACACGATCGTCGCCGACGACAGGCTGCACAGGTAGGCGCCCGTCTCGTGCTCGGCGCGCTTGCGCAGGCAGAACGCCCGGCGGTCGAGGCCGATGCCGCTCTCGCCGGATCGCGACGCGACGAACAGCTGCGCCAGGGCGGGCAGCACGGCCCGTGCTCCCGCACCGCACGCGGCCGGCTCGTGCGGCACGTCCCGCCAGCCCAGGACCGTCAGCCCTTCCTCGCCGGCGAGCTGCTCGATCCGCCTGACCTGCCCGGCCCGCCGCTCGCGGCTCAGGAACACCAGGCCGGCGGCGTAGCGGCCGGGCGGCGGCAGGTCGAAGTCGCAGACCATGCGGAAGAGCGCGTCGGGCATCTGCGTGATGATGCCCGCGCCGTCCCCGGTCTCCGGGTCGCTGCCCTTCGCCCCCCGGTGCTCCAGGTTCCGCAGGACCGTCAGCGCGTGCGCCACGGTCTGGTGACTGCGGCGCCCGGTCAGGTCGGCGACCATGCCGACCCCGCAGGAGTCGTGCTCGAACTGCGGGTCGTACAGGCCCGGCCCGCCACGAGCGCCGCCGGGAGCGCCCGCCTGCCTGCCCGGGCGACGGCTCCTTGCGGGTGGGCGCGCGACAACCAGGCCCTGAGTAGCGTCCATGGGCGCTCCCGTCGTCTCGTCCGCTCCGCGCGAGCGGTAGTGGAGGGACGACGTTGGCCCGGGAACCTCGGCTCGCGGCGCTCAGCCGCTGAGCGTCACAGTGACATTATAGCGAGGGGCCGCCGGCGCTAGCTTCCGGCAGGCTGGCGCACGCCCGCCGCCAGCTCGGCCGCAAGGGCGGCGACCGCCCGTTCACCTGCCGCCTCGTCCGGTGCGTCAAGGAGCCGCCGGACGAACGCCGACCCGACGATCACGCCATCGGCGAACGAGGCGACCTCGGCGGCCTGCCCGCCGCTGCTCACGCCCAGGCCGACGGCCACCGGAAGCCCCGTGTGCTGCCTGACCCGGGCCACCAGCCCGGCCGCCGCGTCGCTGACCCGCGCCCTGGCGCCGGTGATCCCCATCACCGAGGCCGCGTACACGAACCCGCGGCAGGAGGAGCAGATCAGCTTGATGCGCTCTTCCGGCGAGCTCGGCGCCACCAGGAACACGGCGTCGAGGCCTCGCTCGGCTGCGGTCGCCAGCCACGGCCCCGCCTCCTCCGGCGGCAGGTCAGGCGTGATCAGCCCGCGTCCCCCGGCCGCCGCGAGGTCACGGGCGAACGCGGCGACGCCGTAGCGCTCCACCGGGTTCCAGTACGTCATGACCAGCACGGGCACCCCGGCGGCGGACACCTCCTCCACGGTGCGCAGCACATCGGCCACGCGCACGCCGCCCGCCAGCGCACGGTGCACGGCCTCCTGGATCACCGGCCCGTCCATCAGCGGGTCGGAGTAGGGCAGGCCGATCTCCACGACGTCGGCGCCCGCCGCGGCCATGGCCCGGGCCGCGGCGATCGCCCCCGTCACGGACGGGAAGCCAGCGGGCAGGTACCCCACGAGCGCCGCCCGCCGCTGGGCGGCGGCCCGGGCGAACGCGCCGCTGACCGTGGCCGGCCCGGTCGCGCCCGCTGCGGTCATCGGCCCGCCCCCGCCGGGTGACCATGCTGCGTGCTCACGGCCGCGGCGCCGGCTGCCCCGCCCGCGGCCACCGGGCCGCTGGCCCCGTCGCCGAGGTGGCCGAAGTACCGGGCAGCGATGTCCACGTCCTTGTCTCCGCGCCCGGACAGGTTGACCACCAGGACCGCCTCCCGGCCGAGCCCGGGGCCGACCTGGAGGGCTCCGGCGAGCGCGTGCGCCGACTCGATGGCCGGGATGATGCCTTCGGTGCGGCAGAGCACGGAGAAGGCGGCCATCGCCTCGTCGTCGGTGATCGCCCGGTACTCGGCGCGGCCGGCGTCCCGGAGCCATGCATGCTCCGGGCCCACGCCCGGGTAATCGAGCCCGGCGGAGATCGAGTGAGTGGGCAGCGTCTGCCCCTCGTCATCCTGCAGCAGGTAGGTGCGCATGCCGTGGATGACCCCTGGCGATCCGCCCGCGAGCGTGGCCGCATGGCGGCCGGTCGGCAAGCCCTCGCCGCCGGCCTCGCAGCCGATCAGCCGCACGGACGGGTCGCCGATGAAGGCGTGGAAGATCCCGATCGCGTTCGAGCCGCCGCCCACGCAGGCGATCACGGCGTCCGGGAGCCTGCCCGCCGCCGCCAGGATCTGCTCCCTGGCCTCCACCCCGATGACCCGCTGGAAGTCCCTGACCATCATCGGGAACGGGTGCGGCCCCATGACCGAGCCGATGCAGTAGTGGGTGGTCTGCACCGTCGCGACCCAGTCGCGGAACGACTCGTTGATCGCGTCCTTCAGGGTGCGGCTGCCGACGGTGACCGGGACGACGTCGGCGCCGAGCATCCGCATCCTGGCGACGTTCAGCGCCTGCCTGCGCGTGTCCTCCTCGCCCATGTAGACGACGCACTCCAGGCCGAGGAGCGCGGCGGCCGTCGCGGTCGCCACGCCGTGCTGCCCGGCCCCGGTCTCGGCGATCAGCCGCCTCTTGCCCATCCGCTTGGCGAGGAGGGCCTGGCCGAGCACATTGTTGATCTTGTGGGACCCGGTGTGGGCCATGTCCTCGCGCTTGAGGAACACCCGGGCGCCGCCGGCGTGCGCGGCGAAGCCGGGCACCTCGGTCAGCAGCGTCGGCCGGCCGGTGTAGTCACGGTGGAGCGCGGCCAGGTCCGCCTGGAACGCCGGGTCGGCCCTGGCCGCCTCGTAGGCGCGGGTGAGCTCCTCAAGCGCCGCCATCAGGGCCTCGGGGGCCAGTCGCCCGCCGAACGCGCCGAAGCGGCCCGCCTGATCGGGACCCGCCGCCACCGTGGTCACTGCCCGCCCCCGCGATCTGTCCGCAGGGCCGGGTGCGAGCCGGCGGCGACCAGGTCGGCGACGCACGACCTCGGGTCCCCGCCGACCACCAGGCTCTCCCCGACCAGGACCGCGTCGGCCCCGGCTGCCGCGTACATGAGCAGGTCGTGCGGGCCGCGCACGCCGGACTCGGCGATCTTCACGATCCCGTCGGGGATCCGCGGCGCCAGCCGGCCGAAGATCGAGCGGTCGACCTCCAGCGTGGCCAGGTCGCGCGCGTTCACGCCGATCACCTCCGCGCCGGCGTCCACGGCCCGGCCGAGCTCGTCCTCGGCGTGCACCTCCACGAGGGGGACCAGCCCGATGGAAACGGCCCGCTCCACCAGGGAGACGAGGGCATTCTGCTCAAGCGCCGCGACGATCAGCAGCACCATGTCCGCGCCGTAGGCGCGAGCCTCCCAGAGCTGGTAGGAGCTGACCACGAAGTCCTTGCGCAGCAAGGGGACCTGCACGACTTCCCGGACCGCCGCGAGGTCCTCCAGGCTGCCGCCGAACCGCCGGCCCTCGGTCAGCACGCTGATCACGCTCGCCCCGCCAGCCTCGTAGTCGATCGCCAGCGCCGCCGGGTCGGCGATCGCCGCAAGCGCGCCCTTCGACGGGCTGGCCCGCTTGACCTCGGCGATCACAGCCACGCCCGCCCCGCGGAGCGCGGCCATCACCTCCCGGGGAGGAGACGCCCGGCTTGCCGCCTCCTTGAGCTCGGCGAGCGGCGTGACCTGCTGCCGCACCGCGAGGTCGGCGCGGACATCAGCGAGGATGTCATCGAGCACGCTCACGTGCCTGTGCTGCCCCTTCGTGCGGATCGGACGACTTCCCCGATCGTATCGGGCGCCGGGCGCGGCCTGGTCGCCGCCGTCCCGCCGGAGGTCAGGCCTGCCCCTGGTCACCGGGCCCGGCGGTCGGATCGGCGCCCAGGCTCAGCGACTCCCACAGCCCGATGCCGCCGCCCCGGCCATTCCCGGCCGGCGTGTCCGGGCCGCCCGCCGGGCCGGGCCGCTCGTACCGGCCGGACATCGCCGGCAACCTGCTCCCGCGGACCACCAGCGCGGCCGCCGCGACCAGGACCAGGATCGCGCCGGCGAGCATCAGGAATCGCCAGCCTCCGCCGCCGAGCAGCACCTGGGAGGGGAACCCGGCCAGCGACGCGCCCGGGCCCGCCGGCCCGCCGCCCGCGGTCACCGAGCCAGCGGCTGTCCCGCCGCCGGCGGCGGCGGGCGCGGCGGCGGCGGACCGGGCCGCGGCGGCCGCGGCCGCCCCGGGGGACAGGCGGCCGACGGCGACGGCGCCGATCCCGAGCCCCAGGCCGCCGGTCACCAGCGCGGTGACCCGGCGCAGCAGGCCGCGGGTGGCGAGCACCGCCGCCAGGCTGGCGAGAGCCGCGACCGCCAGGGCCGCCGCCGCGGGCCAGATGTCCTGGACGGTCAGGACCGTGACGGTGGCCGGGAACGGCCGGGGGGCGATCACGCGGATGGACGCCACCCGCTGCCTCGCCGCGAGCAGCACAAGGCCGCAGCCGAGCGCGCCCGCGGCTAGCAGCAGCGCCAGCTCACGGCGCTGCCGGGCGGCCCCCGGCCGGGCCGGCCCGGCGGTCACCGGGACCTCGCCGCCGCCCGCCGCCTCGCCTCGCCTCCCGGGCACCGTGGCCTCCCCGGGCCCCGTGCCCGCTCCTGGCCCGCTCACGCCCGTTCCCTCCCGTCCCGCGCCGACGCCGGCGCCGTTGGCCCTCAGCCCGAACGCTACCCCCGCCGGGGGGATGACGGTCCGGCGCGGGACCGTGCCGCGCGCCTGGCGCGTGCGGCACCCGCGCGCTCTGGCCGGCGCAAGGAGGACGCGGGGAAGGACGCGGGGGAAGCCGCCGAGGGTGAACGGGACGTCCGCCAGCTGCCGTCCGGGCATCCGGCCTACTATCGACCCGTGACGTATGCCCGGGATGAGCGCCAGGCTCTGTGCGCGCTGCTGGACCGCGTGGGCCCGGACGCCCCGACGCTGTGCGCCGGCTGGCGGGCCGCCGACCTGGCGGCCCACCTCGTGCTGCGCGAGCGCAGGCCGGACGCGGCGATCGGCCTCCTCGTCGGCCCGCTGCGCCGCCACACCGAGCGGGTGCAGCGGCGCCTGATCGCCCGGACTCCGTACGCGCTGCTCGTCGAGACGATCAGGACCGGGCCGCCGGCGCTGTCGGTCTACGCGATCCCGGGCGTGGACGACCGGGCGAACTTCGGCGAGTTCTTCGTGCACCACGAGGACGTCCGCCGGGCCCAGCCCGGCTGGGAGCCTCGCGAGCTCGACCGGGCGGTGACCGAGCGGATCTGGCGCCAGCTGCGGGTCGCGCGGCTGCTGCTGCGCAAGGTGCCCGTGGGCATAGAGTTCGCCAGGGACGACCGCCCGGAACGGGCAGGCGGCCGGGGGGCCGTGCGGATGACGATCCGGGCCGCGGCTCCCGTCGTGACCGTGGTCGGCCCGCCCGCCGAGCTGCTGATGTGGGCGTCCGGCCGGACCGGCGCCGCGCGGGTCCGGCTGGAGGGCGCCGAGGCCGACGTCGCGGCTCTCAGCCGGGCGCGCTGGGGAATCTGACGTGGCCGGAGGGCAGTGCCGGTGACGACGGCGTTCGGGATCGACATCGGAGGCACCGGGATCAAGGGCGCGCCGGTCGACGTGGCGACGGGGAAGCTGACCGCGCCGCGGGTCAAGCTGCCCACCCCGCGCCCGGCCACTCCGGACGCGGTGGCCGCCGCCGTCCGCGAGCTCGTCGCGGGCTCCGGCTGGACCGGCCCCGCCGGGGCGACCTTCCCCGGCGTCGTCGTCGGCGGGACGGTGCGCACGGCGGCCAACATGGACCCCGCGTGGATCTCGGTGAACGCCCGGGAGCTCCTCGGCGCGGCGACCGGGCTGCCGCTGACCGTGCTCAACGACGCCGACGCCGCCGGGATCGCCGAGATGACCTTCGGCGCGGGCGCCGGCCAGCGCGGCACCGTGCTGATGATCACGCTCGGCACCGGGATCGGCAGCGCCTTGTTCTATGACGGCGTGCTGATCCCCAACACCGAGTTCGGGCACATCGAGATCGGGGGAAAGGACGCCGAGAAGCGCGCGTCCGAGCTGGCCCGCGAGGAGCACGACCTGAGCTGGGGGAAGTGGGCCGGCCGGGTGGACGCGTTCCTCGACCGCATGGAGGACATGCTCTCCCCCGAACTGATCATCATCGGCGGCGGGATCAGCAGGAAGTGGGAGAAGTTCGTGCCCAGGCTGAGCCTGCGCGCCCGGGTGGTGCCGGCGGCGCTGTTCAATGACGCCGGGATCGTGGGCGCCGCCATGGCAGGCAGCCGAGCCGGGTAGCCGGCCCGGCGCCGGGGCGCGTTCCCCGCCCCGGCCAGCGGCCGCCCGGGTCGAGGGGCGGCCAGCTGTCCGGCCACGGGCCGGCCCCGGCCGGGCCGGTCCCCGCAGGCGGGACGGCGGCCCGTTCGCGCCTGGTGAGCAGCAGCAGGAGCGTGCCTGCCGCCAGGCACGCGCCCAGCGGCCAGAACGCGATCGCGGGCCACAAGATAGCCGAGTCGGCGCCGCCCAGGACCAGCGGGGCGTGCACCAGCAGGCCCGCGCGACCGGATGCCAGCTGCCGGTCGAATGGCCCAAGGCCCCAGCTCTGGCCGGCCCACCGGGCCGCGAAGGCGGCCCCGATGCTCCCGGCGAGGACGGCGGCCATCGGGACGGGGCCGTGCCGCCGGACCGCGAGCCAGAACCCGCCGGCGCCGATCAGGAGCCCGCCGACCGCTCCGATCAGGCAGTACCAGGCGTCCGCGACGATGAACGCGCTCGTCTCGGGGTTCACCACGTAGGCCACCCCGCCGCCGGCCAGCTGGTAGAGGGGGCGCGGTGCCAGCAGCGCCCACGCGATCCCCGCCGCGAGCCCGGTCACCGCGCTGGCGGCGAGGATCGCGAGAACCAGGAGCAGGAGCCCGGCGCGCCCGCGCGGGCGCGCGGCGGCGCCGGGCGCCGCGCTCAGCCGACGCACGCCGGGCCGAGCAGCTGCTTGAGGTCGGCCACCAGCGACGGGGATGGCCGGACCCGCAGCCGGTCGTCCAGGCGCAGCACCCTGGTCCGCGCCCCGCCGAGCAGCCGGACGTGCACCTCCATCGGGCCGGGATGGGTGCGAAGGACCTCACGGAGCCGGTCGACCACCGGGGGCACGCAGCGGGATTCGGGCATCGAGACGACGAACGGGCCCGCCCCCTCGGCGGGCAGGTCGGCGGGCCTGACCTCCATGGCGACCAGCTTCGGCACCTCCTCGCGCCGGTCCAGCCTCCCCTTGACGATCACGATCGCGTCATCGGCCACCAGCTGCCCGCACGCCGCGTACGTGGCCGGGAAGAACAGCACCTCGATCGCGCCCTCGAGGTCCTCCAGGGTGGCCGCCGCCCAGGGGCTGCCCTGCCTGGTCACCTTGCGCTGCACCCCCGACAGGATGCCGCCGATCGTGACCACCTGGCCGTCCCGGTCCCTGCCGCCCTCCCGCGCCGGCTCGTCGGCGGCTTCCAGCAGCTCGACGACCGAGCAGTCGGCCCGCGCCGCCAGGGCCTGCTCCATGCCGCGCAGCGGGTGGTCGGACACGTACAGGCCGAGCATCTCCCGCTCGAAGCCCAGCAGCGTCCGCTTGTCCCACTCCCCGTCGGGGACCGGCACGTCGAACGTCGCCGCGTTGTCGTCGTCGCCGCCGAACAGGGAGTCCTGGCCGATCGCCTCGTTCCGCTTGACGTCGATCACCGAGTCGATGGCCTGCTCGTGGATCATCAGCAGCCCGCGGCGCGGGCTGCCCAGCGAGTCGAACGCCCCGGCCTTGATCAGCGATTCGACCACCCGCTTGTTGCACACGTTCGCCGGCACCTTGCGCAGGAAGTCGGCGAAGCTGGCGAAGGCGCCCTTCTCGGCCCGGGCCGCGATGATCGACTCGACCACCTGAGCGCCGACGTTGCGGATGGCCGCCAGGCCGAACCGGATGTCGCCGCCGACGGCGGTGAACGTCGCGGCCGAGGCGTTCACGTCGGGCGGCAGGACCTGGATTCCCATCCGGCGGGCCTCGCTCAGGTAGAGCGCGGACTTGTCCTTGTCGTCCGCGACGGAGGTCAGCAGGGCCGCCATGTACTCGGTGGGGTAGTTCGCCTTGAGGAAGGCGGTCCAGTAGGCGACCAGGGCGTAGCAGCTCGCGTGGGCGCGGTTGAACGCGTAGTCGGAGAACGGGACGAGCACGTCCCAGATCGTCCTGATCGCCTCCTCCGAGTAGCCGTTGGCCCGCATGCCCGCGGCGAACGGCTCGAACTCGGCGTCGATGATCTCCTTCTTCTTCTTGCCCATCGCCTTGCGCAGCAGGTCCGCCTTGCCGGGCGAGTACCCGGCGAGCACCTGGGCGCAGGCCAGCACCTGCTCCTGGTAGACGAGCAGGCCGTAGGTGTCGCCGAGCACCGAGGCCAGCGGCTCGGCGAGCTCGGGGTGGATCGGCGTCACCGGCTTGCGCCCGGTCTTGCGGTCGGCGTAGTCATTGTGCGCGTTGGCGCCCATCGGCCCGGGCCGGTAGAGCGCGTTCACCGCGGCGATGTCGTCGAACCGGTCGGCCCGCATCGAGCGCAGCAGCGCCCGCATCGGGCCGCCCTCGAGCTGGAAGACGCCGAGGGTCTCCCCGCGGGCGAGCAGCTCGTAGGTGGCCCGGTCGTCCAGGGCGAGCGCCTCCAGGTCGATCGTGACCCCCCGGTTGGCCTTGATGCCCGCGAGGGCGTCGTCCAGGACCGTGAGGTTGCGCAGCCCGAGGAAGTCCATCTTCAGCAGGCCGAGGTCCTCGCAGGCCGGGTAGTCGAACTGCGTGATGATCGCCCCGTCAGCCTCCCGCTTCCAGACCGGGATGTGGTCGATCAGGGGCTCGCTGCTCATGATCACGCCGGCGGCGTGCACCCCGGCCTGCCTGATCAGGCCCTCCAGGCCGCGCGCGGTCTCGACCACCTGCCTGACCTCCGGCTCGGCCTCGCACAGGGCCCGCAGCTCGCCCGCCTCGCCGTACCGGGGATGCTCGGGGTCGAAGATCCCGGACAGCGGGATGTCCTTGCCCATGACGGCGGGCGGGAACGCCTTGGTGATCCGGTCGCCGAGGGCGTAGGGGTAGCCGAGGACCCGCGCGGAGTCCTTGATCGCCGCCTTGGCCTTGATCGTCCCGTAGGTGATGATCTGGGCAACCCGGTCATCACCGTATTTTTCCGTCACGTACCGGATCACGTCCCCGCGCCGGCGCTCGTCGAAGTCGATGTCGATGTCGGGCATCGAGATCCGCTCGGGGTTGAGGAACCGCTCGAACATCAGCCCGAACGCGATCGGGTCGAGGTCGGTGATGCCCAGCGCGTAGGAGACGATCGACCCGGCCGCCGAGCCGCGGCCCGGCCCGACCCGGATGCCGTTGCGCTTGGCCCAGGAGATGAAGTCGGCCACGACCAGGAAGTACGAGCAGAACCCCATCTGCTCGATGATGCCGAGCTCGTACTCGGCTCGCTGCCTGCGCTGCTCGTCGTAGCCGCCCGGGAACCGGCGGTCCATGCCGGCCCAGACCTCCTTGCGCAGCCAGCTGCGCTCGGTCTCGCCGTCCGGCAGGGGGAAGCGCGGCATCAGGTTCGCCTTGGCGAACTGCACGTCGGCCCGCTCGGCGATCAGCAGCGTGCTGTCGCAGCCGGACTGCCAGCAAGGGTCGTCGCTGATCGCGCGCATCTCCGCCGGGCTCTTGAGGTGGTAGCCCGACCCCTCGAGCCGGAACCGCCTGGGATCGTCCATGTTGGTGCCGGTCTGCACGCACAGCAGCACCTCGTGCGCCTTGGCGTCCTGCGGCCTGGTGTAGTGCAGGTCGTTGGTCACCACGAACGGCAGCGAGAGCTCGCTGGCGATCCGGCACAGGCCGTCGCGCACGCGCCGCTCGATCTCCAGGCCGTGGTCCATCAGCTCGACGAAGAGGTTGCCCGGCCCGAAGATGTCGCGCAGCCGCGCCGCGGCCTCGCGCGCCTGCTCGTACTGGCCGAGCTTGAGCCTGGTCTGGACCTCCCCGCTGGGGCAGCCGGTGGTCGCGATCAGTCCCTGCGCGTGCCGCCCGAGCAGCTCCAGGTCCATCCGCGGCTTGCGGAAGTACCCCTCGAGCGAGGCCAGCGAGGAGAGGCGGAACAGGTTGTGCATGCCGGCGGTGGTCTCGGCCAGCAGCGTGAGGTGGGTGTAGGCGCCGCCCCCGGAGACGTCGTCCTCCCGCTGCGCCGGCGTGCCCCACCGCACGGGCTGCTTGTGCCGGCGGTGCTCCGGCGCCACGTAGGCCTCGATGCCTATGATCGGCTTGATGCCCGCGGCCCGCGCCTTCTTCCAGAAGTCGTAGGCCCCGTAGACGTTCCCGTGGTCGGTGATCGCGATGGCGCGCATCGCGTTCCGCTCGCACTCGGCGAACAGGTCGTCCAGCCGGGCGGCGCCGTCCAGCATCGAGTACTCGGTGTGCACGTGCAGGTGGGCGAATCCATCCCGTGTTGCCGCCATGACGCCCTCCGGTGTGCACGCTGCCGCCCGCGATCGCTGCTCGGTGCTCAGACGATAGCCGACGGGACGCGGGACGGCACGGGCCGGCTCGCCGCCGTCACGACTGCGCGGCCAGCAGGTCCAGGCTGGCTCGCAGGTCCCCCGGATAGGCGCTGGTGAACTCCATCGCCCGCCCGTCGGCCGGGTGGGCGAAGGCGAGCCGCACCGCGTGCAGCCACTGGCGCGCGACGCCGAGCCTGGCCGCCAGCACGGGGTCGGCCCCGTAGAGGCGGTCCCCCACGCACGGGTGCCGGATGGCGGCCATGTGCACCCGGATCTGGTGCGTGCGGCCGGTCTCCAGCCTGACCTCGACCAGGCTCGCCGCACGGAACGCCTCGCGGGTGTCATAGTGGGTGATCGCCGTCCGGCCGTCGAAGGCGACCGCGAACCTGCCGTCCCCCGACGGGTGCCGGGCGATCGGGGCGTCGATGGTGCCGCGCAGCGGGTCCGGATGGCCCTGGACCAGCGCGTGGTACCGCTTGTCCACCTCCCGCTCCCGGAAGGCCCGCTTGAGGACGCGATAGGCCAGCTCGCTCTTGGCGACGACCATCAGGCCCGAGGTGTTCGCGTCAAGCCGGTGGACGATCCCCTGCCGCTCGGCCGCGCCGCTGGCGGCGATCCGATGGCCGCGCGCCAGCAGCCCCTGGAGCACGGTCGGCCCGGTCCAGCCTGCGGTCGGGTGCGCGGCGACCCCCGCCGGCTTGTCCACCACGATGATGTCGCTGTCCTCGTAGGCCACCTCGAGGCCGGGCACCGGCTGCGGGCGGGGGGCGGCCGGAGCCGGGACGGCGGGCGGCAGGGTGACCTCCAGCCACTCCCCTGCCGCCGCCCGGTCCGCCTTGCTCGCGGGCCGTCCTGCGACCAGCACCGCCCCGCTTCCGATCAGCTCCGCGGCACGGGTGCGGGACAGGCCGAACATCCGGGCTATGGCGGCGTCCAGGCGCTCGCCTTCGAGCCCTTCGGGGACCGGGACCCGCCGCTGGACGGGCGTGGTCACGCCGCGCCTCCCCCCGGCGGCCCCGCGGCGCGGCCGGGCCGCCCGGCCGGATCGCCCGCCTGGCCGGGGCCGCCGCCGGCCGGGCCTGTCAGCTGGCCGTCCGCCGGCCCGGCCGGGATGCCGGCCGCCGGGCCGCCCCCGCTGCCGGCCGGCGGCGCCGCGCGGGCGTGCCCGGTGATGGCCGTGCCCCGCATCGCCAGGATCACCGCGAGCACGCCACCGCAGACGATCGCGGAGTCCGCGAGGTTGAACACGGGCCAGTGCGGCAGCTGGATCCAGTCCACGACGTAGCCGCGGAACGGGCCGGGATACCGGAAGATCCGGTCGATGAGGTTGCCGGTGGCGCCGCCGAGCAGCAGCCCGAGGGTCACCGCCCACGAGGCGCTGCCGATCCGGCGGGCGGTCCGCAGGATCACCACGGCCACGCCCACCGCGATCGCGCTGAACAGCGCCGTCGTGGACGGCCCGCCGATGCTGAACGCGGCGCCGGGGTTGCGGGTCAGGGTCAGCTTCAGGAAGCCGCCCAGCAGGCTGACCGGCGGCCGGCCGGACAGCGTGGCGACGACCACGAGCTTGGTGACGATATCGGCGGCCAGCACGACGAGCGCGACGGCGAGCAGGAGAGCCACCCGGCGCCTGGCCGGCCGGCCGGCGCCGTGGCCGGATCCCGGCGCGCCGCCTGCCGGCCGGCCGCTCAGCGCCGTTCCTCGCGCTGCTTGCACTTCACGCACAGGGTCGCCCGGGGGAACGCCTGGAGCCGCGCCTTGCCGATCGGCTCGCCGCACGACTCGCAGGAGCCATAGGTGCCTGCCTCGATCCTGGCCAGGGCTCGCTCGGTCTGGGCGAGCAGGTCCCGCGCGTTGTAGCTGAGCGCCAGCTCGTGCTCCCGCTCGAACGCCTTCGCGCCGACATCGGCCTGGTCGTCGCCCGCGTCACTGATCGCCTCTCCCAGCTGGGTCACGATGCCCGACTCAGCGCGGTCCACCTCGGCGGCCAGTTCCTCGGCCTCCCTCATCAGCTGCTCGCGGACCGCCGCGATCTCCGCCCGCGTCCATGGGCGCTCCCCGGGCCGTACCGGGAATCCGGCGGCATCCGAACGTGCGGTCGTGGTCACTCCCCGCCTCCTTCAGCGCCGAGCGGCGACGTTCGACCGGGCGTCACCGGAGAATAAGTGCCGGCCGACACGATCCGCAAACATGCCCGGCCACGACACGAATAACCACGGCAGGCCAGCCGGCAATCCCCGGCGGCGCAACCGGCCCGGCCCCGGCCCGGGCCCGGCCGGCCGGCCTCAGCTATCCTGATGCGGCTCGTGACGGCAGGACGGGGGGATGCCGTTGCCGCAGCCCGATCACCACGCCGGGAGCCCTGGCGGCGGCCCGGCCGGCCGTGTGCTGCCTGCCCACCCGGACCTCGCGGCGATCGGCCGGCAGGTCGGCAACCGGTGGGCCGCCGCGGCGGTGCCGCAGCGGCTGCGCCGGCGCGTGTCCGGCGGCCCGGCCTGGACATGCGAGGAGATCCCCCAGGTCGCCCACGGGGTCCCCGGAATCCACCACGCCCGGGTCAAGGTGGTGCGCGACATAATCGCTCGCTACCGGGCCATGCGAGGATTCGATGTCCGCGCCGGCGGCGGGTGGAGCTGTCACGGCCTGCCGGTCGAGGTGGCCGTCGAGCGCGAGCTTGGGCTGGCGAGCCCGGGCGAGATCGAGTCCTACGGCATCGGCCGGTTCAACGACCGGTGCCGCGAGTCCGCGATCCGCCACATCGGCATGTTCACCGCCCTCAACGAGCGCATCGGATGCTGGGCGGCGGGCGGGCCAACCCGCCGGACCATGGACACGGCGCACATCGAGGCCGCGTGGTGGTCGCTTCGGCAGCTGTTCGACGCCGGGTTGCTCGTCAGGCAGGAACGGGTCGGGCCATACTGCCCGCGCTGCCAGACGCCGCTCGCCCGCGGAACCGGCCGGCCCGGCGGGCAGGCCCGGCCCGGGCGGCGGGTCACCGGCCTGGCGGTGATCGCACGGCTCCGGCTTGCGGCGCTTCCGGCAGGCGCAGGCGCGCACCTGCGCGGCGCCGACCTGCTGGCGGCCGCCACCGCACCATGGAGGCTGGCGTGCGGCACGGGCCTGGCCGTCCATCCCACGGCCGGCTACGTGGTCGCCCGCCGGGCCGGCCACGGTGACCGGGTCGTGGTCGCGCAGGCCGTGCTCGGCCGCGTGCTCGGCGAGGGCTGGCACGTCGCCGGCCAGCTGAGCGGGTCCGACCTCGCGGGCGCCACCTACCATCCGGCATTCGGCGGCGCCGGGCAGGCGTGGCCGGCGGGCGCGCACCGGGTCGTGCCCAGCGCCGTGGTGTCCGAGCGGACCGGCACCGGCCTGGCCCCGGTGGCCCCGGCCTTCGGCGCGCGTGACCTGGCGGTCGCCCGCGCCCATGGCCTGCCGGCGGAGAACCCGATCGGCCCCGACGGGCGGTTCGGCCGGTTCCCGCCTGAGGCCGCCGGGCTGTTCTTCGCCGATGCCGACGAGGCGCTGGCGTCCGGACTGGCCGACCGCGGCGTGCTGTTCCGCTCACTGCGCCGCCGGCGGTACGAGCCGTGCTGCGGCCGGTGCGGGACGCCCCTGCTGCAGTGCGCGCGGACCGCCTGGCACCTGAGGACGAGCGCGCTGCCCAGCCCGTTCACCGGCGGGCGGACCGGACCCGACTGGGCGCTGTCGCGCACCCGGTACTGGGGGACCCCGTTGCCGGTCTGGGAATGCGACCGCGGGCATCTCACCTGCGTGGCATCGCTCGCGGAGCTGTCGCGCCTGGCCGGCACGGACCTGAGCGGCCTCGACCCGCACCGCCCCCAGGTGGACCAGGTGCGGATCCGATGCCCCGAGTGCGGGCAGGCCGCCGGCCGGGTCAGCGACGTGGTCGATGACTGGTATGACTCGGGGGTGCTGGCGCTCACCAGCCCGACCGCCGGTGCCGCCGGGCCCGGCGATGAGAACGGTCCGCTCCGCCATCTCATGGCGGCGAGCGCGGATCAGGCCAGGGCATGGCTGCGCGCCGTCGCCACCGTTGGCGTGGTCATGCCCGGCGCGGTCCCGGCCGGCGGGGCGCCTCCCGGATTTGTGCGGCACCTCGGCGTCATCACCGACGAGCGCGGCGTGCCGATGAGCAAGCGGCACGGGAACGTGGCGGAGCCGCATGCCATGATCGACCGCCACGGGGCCGATGCCGTCCGCTGGTTCCTCGCTGCGGCAGGGCCGGCCGGGAAGCCGCTGAGGGTCTGCGACGCCGCGGTCAGTTGCGTTGCCCGCCGGGTGCTGCTGCGGTACTGGAATGCCGTCGCGTTCCTCCTCGCCGGCTCCGCCTCCGCCGGGGGCCACCCGGAGTCCGCGGACCACCCGGCGGTCGCGGGCAGCCCGGCGGTCGCGGCCGATGCCGCGGGCGCGGGGGCCGCTCTCGACCGGTGGCTGCACGGCGAACTCCAGATCGCCATCGGCGAGGTCACCAGCGCGCTGGACATGTGCGACCCGGCGGCGGCCGGGCAGCGGCTCGCGCGCTTCATCGCGGACCTGTCCGCCTGGTACATCCGGTGCTCGCGCCGCCTGCCCGGCGCGGCGGCCGGGGGACGCCCGGCGCTGCGCGCCTGCCTGGAGACGCTGACCAGGCTCATCGCGCCGCTGGCGCCGTTCCTGGCCGATCACGTCTGGTGCCTGCTGGCCCCCGCGGGGGCGGCCGACTCGGTCCACCTGGCGCCGTGGCCGGATCCGCGGCCAGAACTCGTCGACGCCGGGCTCGCCGGGCAGATGCTGCTGGTCCGCCGGCTGGCCGGCCTGGGCAGGTCGGGCCGCGCGACCGCGCGCCTCCCGCTCCGGCAGCCTCTCGCGACCGCCCTGGTCACCGTGGACGCCGACCTGTCACCGGCGCTCCGCCACCTGCTGGCGTCGGAGCTGAACGTCAAGCGCCTGGAGCTGATCACGGTGCCATCCGGCCGCGGCCTGCCTCCCGCCCACCGGGTGCGCGCCGCGGTCATGCTCGACACCCGGCTGACCCCGCGACTGCGGCGGGAGGGCCTGGCGCGCCGGGTGATCAGGGTCGTCCAGCGCGCCCGGGCGGACGACGGCCTCGCTCCCGGCCAGCCGATCGCGCTGCGGTGGCATTGCGCCGACCGTGCGGTCGCCACGGCGCTGGCCGAGCATGGCGCGATGATCGCGGAGGCTGTTCGCGCTGCTGAGATCGGCCCGGCCAGCGGCCTCCGTGCCGCGGCAGGGTCCGCTGAGCACGTGCACGCTGCCCTGGGCCTGGCGTTCTGGCTGGTACCCGTCGCGCGGGCTGCGCCCTGAGCGTCCCCTCCCGGGCCAGGCGCCTGCGGCGGCCACGGCACCGGGGCTGCACCTTCCTAGGACGGCTGAGCAGCCTTGGGCGGCGTGCCGGGCCGGCACGCCTTGCAGGGCACGCATCCGCCCGCGACCGCCTCCTCGATGGTCATGGTCTCCAGGTCGTCCGCGGTCAGGAATCGGATCAGCAGGCAGCCGGCGTTGTGGTACCGGGCGATGCCCGGCACAACCTTGACGGTCCCCGCGGGCGCGTCGCGAGCCTCGCCTGGCCCGCCCCCAGCGTCCGGGGTGGCCGCCGGGGCCGAAGGACTGGCCGCCAGGGCCGCCGATCCGCCGGCCACCCTACCCTCCCCGAGGGCCGGGGCGCTCACCCCGGAGGCCGGGGCGCTCTCCCCGGAGGCCGGGGCGCTCTCCCCGGCGGACGAGGCGCTCACCCCGGCGGTCGGGGCGCTCTCCCCGGCGGTCGGGGCGCTCACCCCGGCGGTCGGGGCGCTCACCCCGGCTGCCGCCCCACCTGACCGGGGCGGCTGCGCAGCCGGCGCGGCTGGCCCTGCCGGGACCGGGCCCGCCGCCGGCCCCGCAGGCCCGGCCGGCGCCGCTTCCGGTGCGCCGGGCGGCGGCGTTCCCGGCGCGGCCGTCCTGGGACCGGGCCTGGCCGCTGCCTCCGGCCGATCACCCGGGCTGGCCGACGCCGAGGCCGGGTGAGCCGCCATTGGCGCGCCGGGCTCCGGCCGATCACCGGCCCGGCCCTCAGCGGCCCGGGCGGCCGCCCGTTCCTGCGCCCGCAGCACGAGGCGACTTGGCCGGTAGTCCAGGTGCTCGACGGCGCGCTCGCCGCCGGGCCGCGGCCGTGAGGGCGTGCTGCCCGCCGGAAGCGGCCTGCCGGGCGGATCAGCCGGCCTGGCCCCGGGGCGTTCCCGATCCGGCCCGGCCGCCGCAGGCGGCAGGATGCGCGCTGCCGGCCCGAAGGGGCTGGCAGCGGCGCCGGGCTCGGCGCCGGCCCGGCCTCCGGGCGCGGCGCGCCACGGGGGGTCCGGGGCGCCTGGACGCTCCGGCGGCGCCTGCGGCCCGCCTGCCGCCCCGCCCGTGGCAGCAGGCCGGGCGGGCCTGGCGGGGGCACCTCCGGGAGCGACCCACGTGCCACCGGCCGCATCCCCCGGCGTGCTGGCCGCCGCCCCGGCGGCCGCTGCGGCTCGGCCTGTCCCCGAGGCGGCTTGGCCCGGACCGCCGACTGCGGCCGCGCCGCGCCCTCGCGCCGGGCCGCGTTCCGGCTCCCCCGCGGTGGCGGCAGGAACCGGGCGGTGGTGGCCGGGGCGCCCCGGGGCGCCACGCCCCGGGGGCATGCGCGGGACAGGGCCGGCAGCCGGGCCGCCTTGTGCAGTGCCGACCGCCAGCGCAGTGCCAGCCACCAGCGCAGTGCCGGCCGGCTGCGCAGTGCCGAGCCGGTCGGCGGCCGCCTGACCCGCTCCCCCCGCCCGCACCGCCGCGACGCCCGGCACCGCCGGGCGCTCGGCCGGGGTGGCGGCGAAGATCTCGCGGCGCCAGATCAGCACGACCAGGGCCAGCAGCACCGCGCCCAGCGCGGCGACACCGACGGAGACGGCGACCAGCAGGAGGCTGCCCGCCAGGACGCCGACCGCCAGCAGGCCGATCGCGGCGAGCGTGATCCCCAGCACGATGCCGAACCGGACCACGCCCGGACTCCTCCGCTTCGGACGCTAGGCGGGCACCCGGCTAGCGTCGGTCGTGCTGGCCGCTGTCGATCGGATGGTAGCCGCCGCCGTTGTGCCCGACCGTCTCGGGCATCACGCCGAACGACCCGGCAGCCGACGGGGCAGGGCCGCCATTGCGCATGTCCATCCGCGCCGCGCCGACGCCGACGGCCGGCTGCGGGCCGGTGGCCGACACCGCGGGGAACACGCCGCTGTCTGCCGTGCCCGCCTCAAGATCGCGAAGCTGGCTCTCCAGGTACGCCTTCAGCCTGCTGCGGTACTCGCGCTCGAAGGCCCGCAGGTCGCCGACCCTGCGCTCCAGCTCCTCGCGGGACTGCACGAGCGAGCCCATCGCCTGGCGGTGCCGCTCCTGCGCGTCCCGCTCCAGTGCCTCGGCCCGCGCCCGGGCGTCAGCCGTGATCTGCTCGGACTGCCGGCGTGCCTTGGTCAGCAGGTCGTCGGCCTCCCGGCGGGCACGGTTCAGCGTCTCGTCCGCCTCCCGGCGCGCCACGGCGATCGCCTGGTCAGCCGTCTGCTGGGCCAGCGCGAGCACCCGGGCCGCCGTGTCCATGTTGTCCTCGGCGGGCTTCATGACGGGCATCGGCTCGGCGGCCCGCCGGTCCTCCATCCGGTGCGGCTCTCCCGGCATCAGGTCGGGACCATCCGCATGCGGCCCGGCCGGTCCGCCCAGCGGACCGCCCCGCATGACCTCGGTGAGCTTGGCCCGGAGCTCCTCGTTCTCCTGGATGAGCCGATCGAGCTCAGCCTCGACCTCGTCGAGGAACGCGTCCACTTCCTCTTCGTCGTAGCCGGGCCTGAGCCTGGTCGTGCTGAACTGCTTGTTCCGCACATCCGCGGGCGTCAGTGGCATGCCGTCTCTCCTTGGTGCGTGGTCCCCTGGGGAGGCTACCTGATCACAGCGAGCTTACGACCGTGAGCAACACGACGATCACGAGGAACAGCAGCGTGAAGCTGAGGTCTAGGGCAACACTACCGAGCCGCACCGGGGGAATGTAGCGCCTTAGGAATCTCAGCGGCGGGTCGGTGACCGTGAACAGCACCTCGGCGACGATCGCCAGCGGGCCCGTGGGCGTCCACGATCTGCTGTAGGACTGCAGCCACTCGATGATCAGGCGGCCGATGAGCAGCAGCAGGTACACCCACAGCACGTAGGTGACGACGATCAGGAAGATGCTCACCGCGGCCCCGCCCCGCCGCGCCGGCGGCCGCCGCGGGCGCGTCCAGCCACCCGGTCGTTCACTCGCATGTGCCTAACTCTGGTTGAAGAAGCCCCGCTCCGCGATCCGGGCCTTGTCCTCGGCCGTCACCTCGACGTTCGCCGGCGAGAGCAGGAAGACCTTGTTCGTGACCCGCTCGATCGTGCCTCGGAGTCCGAATATAAGCCCTGCGGAGAAGTCGACGAGCCGCTTGGCGTCGCTGTCCACCATCTCGGTCAGGTTCATGATCACCGGGATGCCCTCGCGGAAGTGTTCGCCGATCGTCCTGGCCTCGTTGTACGTCCGCGGATGCAGCGTCGTGATCCTGGCCAGGTCCGCCACGGGCTGCTCGGCGCCGCTCCGGCGCTCGGCCCTGTCCTGCCGTGAGCGGCCGCCGTCGTGGGCCGGCTCGGCGTAGTCGGCGCGGGCGTCCCCGGCGTCGTCTCCCGGGCCCGCGCCGGCCTGGTCGGGGTAGTCGGCCACGTAGTCGTCATAGTCGTCGCCGTCGCCGTACTCGCCCGGGTAGGCATCGTCGTAACGATGGTCATCCTCGACCAGGCCGAGATAGACCGCCATCTTGCGCATCGCGCTGGCCATCGTCAGTCCTCCGTCATGCCGGTCATGCAGCCCAGGCTCGCGCCGCGTGCTACGCGTCGGACATTACCTGACGAAGGACGGCCGGCCACCGAGCAACGCCGTACCGACACGCACGTGTGTCGCACCTTCTGCGATGGCCTCATCGAGATCACCGCTCATGCCCGCGGAGACCATGAATGCCTCCGGGTGCTCCGCGCGCACCCGTTCAGCGACCTCGCGCAGCCTGCGGAACGCCGGCCGGGGCGGCTCGCCCAGCGGCGCGATCGCCATCACCCCGCCCAGCGCCAGCCCCTCCTCGGCCGCGACGGCGGCGGCCAGGGCTGGCACCGCTGCGGGCGGCGCCCCGCCCCGTCCCGGCGCGGCGTCGAGGCTGACCTGGATCAGGCAGGTGATCACCCGGCCGGCCGCCCTCGCCCGCGCGCCCAGGGCGGCGACCAGCCGGGGCCGGTCCACCGAATGGACCACGCTGGCGTACCTGACCACGCTGGCGGCCTTGTTGACCTGCAACTGCCCGACGAAGTGCCAGCGCAACGGCAGGCCGAGGGCGGCGCACTCGGCTGCCTTGGGGGCGGCCTCCTGATCGCGGTTCTCTCCGACATCGGTCACGCCGAGCCGGGCGAGCACGGCGATGTCGGAGACCGGAAAGGTCTTGGTGACCGCGATCAGCGTGACCTCGGCGGGATCGCGGCCGGCGGCGGCGCAGGCGGCGGCGATCCGTGCCCGGACCCGCGCCAGCCGCTCGCTGATCTCCTCCGCCCGGCCCTGGCCGGCCGCTGCCGCCACATCGGTCACGCCCCCATCATGCCGTCAGCCAGATCAGCCCGGCGAACCGGCCGGTGGTGCCGTCGCGGCGGTAGGAGAACAGCTCGGCGGACTCCGCGGTGCACCGCGCGTCGTCGCTCACCCGCCGGACGCCGAGCCTGCGCAGCTGCGCTCGCAGCCCGGCCCGCAGGTCGACGCCGGGCGTGCCGCGCCGCGTCACGCACGCCGATCCCGGCGCGGCCGCGGACACCCGTGCCGCGAGCGCGGCCGGCAGTTCATAGCACCCGCCGCAGATGGCGGGGCCGATCACCGCCCGGATGCGGCCCGGCTGCGCGCCCGCCGCCGTCATCGCCGCCACCAGCTCCGGGACGACGCCCAGGGCCAGGCCGGCCCGGCCTGCGTGGGCGGCGCCGACCAGCCTCGCCGCCGGGTCGGCGAGCAGCACGGGGGCACAGTCGGCCACCAAGATGCCGAGGGCCACCTCCGGCGAGTCGGTGAACATGGCGTCGGCGGGCGGTCCGCCATCCCCGCCAGGGCCGGCTCGGGCGCTGCCGGGAGGCCACCCGCCGCCCGGAACGTAGACCACCCGGGCGCCGTGGACCTGCCGCAGCCAGGCCAGCCACGCCGGCCCGGGCGCGACCTGATCCAGCACCAGGTCACGGTTGCGCCGTACCGCGGCCGGATCGTCGCCGACCGCCGCGCTCAGGTTGAGGCCGGCGAACGGGCCTGCGCTGCAGCCGCCCGGGCGCCCGGTGAACAAGCCGCGCGCCCCGCTGCCGAGGGCGAACGCCCCGGTTCCCGGCGGCGATGCCCCCGCCCGGGTGCCCCGGCTGGCCGGCCAGCGGCGGCCGGCCGCCCCCGTGGCGGCCCGCTGGCCTTCCCTCACTTGAGGAAGTCGGGAACGTCGAGCTCGTCGTCCTCCTCGAAGACCACCGACCGCCGCCTGACGCCCTGGCCGTCCCGTCCCTTGCCGGGCTCCTTGGCCGCCGGGCCGGAGCCGTGCCCGGTACTGCCCGGCTCGTCCGCCGGGCGCGGCGGGGGGACCGGCGCGCTGGCCGGCGGGTCCGCCGCCGCGCCCGCCTCACGATCGGGCGCGCGGGCGGCGGCCGGTCCTGCCTGAACCGCCCCGGCGGAGGCGGGCGCCGGTCCGGCCGGCGCCGGTCCGGCCGGCGAAGGCCCGGCGGGAGCCGCCCCCGTCACCGCCGCCCCCAGCACGGCGTCCCTCGGTGCCGGGAACGGGGCGGGGCGCCAGGGCGCGCCGAAGACATCCGACCCCTGGCCGGGATGGTACGCGGTGGCCGGGCGAGGCGCCCTCGCCCCCTCGCCCGGTGCCTCGTCGAAGCCCGCGGCGATCACGGTCACCCGGACCTCGTCGCCGAGGGCATCGTCGATCACCGCGCCGAAGATGATGTTGGCATCGGGAGCGGCCGAGTTGGCCACCAGCTGGGCGGCCTCGTTGATCTCGAACAGGCCCAGGTCGGAGCCGCCCTGGATGGACAGCAGCACGCCGTGCGCGCCGTCGATGCTCGCCTCAAGGAGCGGGCTGGAGATGGCCATCTCCGCCGCCGCGACCGCGCGGTCGTCCCCCCTGGCCGAGCCGATCCCCATCAGCGCCGAGCCCGCGCCTGACATCACCGACCTGACGTCGGCGAAGTCCAGGTTGATCAGGCCCGGGGTGGTGATCAGGTCGGTGATCCCCTGGACGCCGGACAGCAGCACCTGGTCGGCTGCCTTGAACGCGTCCAGCATGCTGATGCGGCGGTCGGAGATCGACAGCAGCCGGTCGTTGGGGATCACGATCAGCGTGTCGACCTCGCTGCGCAGGCGCTCGATGCCGGCGTCGGCCTGGGCGGCACGGCGCTTGCCCTCGAACCCGAACGGCCGGGTGACCACCCCGATCGTCAGCGCCCCCAGCGACCTGGCCACCTGGGCGACGACGGGAGCACCGCCCGTGCCCGTGCCGCCGCCCTCGCCCGCGGTCACGAAGACCATGTCGGCGCCCTTGAGCACCTCCTCGATCTCCTCGCGGTGGTCCTCCGTCGCCTTCGCGCCCTTCGCCGGGTCGGCGCCCGCGCCCAGGCCCCTGGTCAGCTCCCTGCCGATGTCGAGCTTGACGTCCGCGTCGCTCATCAGCAGGGCCTGCGCGTCAGTGTTGATCGCGATGAACTCGACGCCCTTGAGGCCCTCGTCGATCATCCGGTTGACGGCGTTGACGCCGCCACCGCCGATGCCGACGACCTTGATGACCGCGAGATAATTCTGCGGTGCTGCCACGGAGGGACCTTCCCGTTCGTTTGCCTGCCGCGACGTGACCGGGCCGCCCCGGGCGGCCCGTCACCAGCCCGGCCTGCGCGTGCCCGCGGGGCGGGCCACGGTGGACCTCCCCCCGCGCGCCAGGGCACGGCAGGTTCCGCCGTCCGGCATCATCGCTCTCACCATAAGGTCTCACCCTCAGGTTGAGATTTACAGTTATGTCAAGCTGGTGATTGATAGGGACAGTAGGGTTGGCGGGCACGGGCGGTCAACTAACCGCGCCGCACCGCATGGCGTGTCGCGCTCGGTGACGAGCGGATCACCACGCGTCCCGCCTGCCGGGCATGCCGTCGCCCGGCCGCTCAGCCGCTGGTCACCGCCGTGTAGGGATCGCTCACGTCGTAGCGGCGCGCGCCCGTGCCGAGCAGGATCGCCAGCTCGCGCGCCTTCTGCGCGGCGCGCCGAGTGCCGCCCCAGTCGACGGTCAGGCCGCCCCGCAGGACGAGCGTGACCGCCGAGGCGCTCCCGGCCCGGACCGAGAGCACCCGGCGGCGCAGCCACCCGGGCAGCTCACGCACCACCACGCCGGCCGCGCGGACCCTGGGATCTCCCCGCAGCGCGGCAGGCGAGCCCCGCGGGGCGGCCAGCACCGGCAGGCCGGGCGGGCGGGCGGGGCGCCAGCCGAGCACCACGCCGGCCGGGTCGATCAGGTCGTATCCGGCCGCCGCGGGCACCGCGAGCTCGGGGATCCGCGGCCGCACCCAGATGACGACCGCGTCCGGCCAGGACAGGCTGACCCGCGCCGACTCGACCACGGCGATCCGCTCGACGCGGCGGGCCACCGCGGCCGGGTCGACCCGGACCAGCGGAGTGCCGGGAGCGATCCGGGCAGCGGCGAGCACCCGGCCCCGGGGAACGGGCGGCCCGCCGGTGACCAGCACCCGCACCGACCGCACGACGAACAGGCTCGATCCGAGGAGCGCCCAGGCGATGCCGCCGGCCAGGGCCAGCGCGGCCACGCCGAAGAACGCCGCCTTCCACCGGTCCCGCCCGGGCCTGCTCCGTCCCGTCGCGGGCGCGGCGGCCCGGCGCCTGGCGCCGGCAGGCGTGCCCGGCGCAGACCCGCACGGGTTCCGCCCCGCCCCGGGCAAGATGCCCGGGCCGGGCGGCGGGGCGGCTGCCCGGGTCAACTCGCCTCACCCCGCCGCAGGCTCAGGGCGGCGAGGATCCGCGGCCCGAGCGCGGTCACGTCCCCGGCGCCCATCGTCAGCACGAGGTCGCCGGGCTTGGCCGCGTCGGCGACCACCGCGGGCAGGCTTTCCCGGTCCGGGTGGAACGCGCCGCGGCCGGCCGGCACCGCGTCGGCGATCAGGGCGCCCGTCACGCCCGGCTCGGGATCCTCCCGCGCGGCGTAGACGTCCATCACGAGCGCCTCGTCGGCATGGCCGAGCGCGGCGCCGAACTCCCGCGCGAAGATCCTCGTGCGGCTGAACAGGTGCGGCTGGAAGACCACGATCACCCGGCCGCCCTCGGCGATCTGCCGCGCGGCCGCCAGGTCGGCGGCGATCTCCGTCGGATGGTGCGCGTAGCTGTCCAGCAGCAGCACCCCGTCGGCCTCACCCCTGGGCTCCATCCTCCGCCGCACGCCCCGGTAGGCGGCCAGCCCGGCGGCGATCTCCCCGGGCGCGAACCCCAGCTCGGCGGCCACGGCGTAGGCGGCGGCCGCATTCAGCGCGTTGTGCCGGCCGGGGACCGCGAGCCGCACGCGCACCGCCTGGCCGCGGGCGGTCAGGTCGAGCTCGCAGCTCATGCCCGCCGGCCGCGCGCCGGCGAGCCGGTAGTCCGCGCCCGCGGACTCGCCGTAGGTCACCAGCCGCGGGCGGCTGCCCCCGGCTGGCACCGGCCCGCCCGCCGGCCCGGCCAGCGAGGCCGCCAGCCGGCGCGCCCCGGCGTCGTCGGCGGACGTGACAAGGAAGCCACCGGGCGCGATCCGGCCGGCGAACGCGGCGAACGCGGCCTCGATCTCCGAAAGGCTCGCGTAGTTGTCCAGATGGTCGGCCTCGATGCTGGTCACGACCGCGGCGTGCGGCGAGAGCATGAGGAACGAGCCGTCGCTCTCATCGGCCTCCGCGACGAACACCGGTCCGCTGCCGTCCGCGGCGCCGAGCCCGGTCTCGGTCAAGATCCCGCCGATCACGTACGACGGGTCGGCCCCGCAGCTGCGCAGCACCGTGGTGATCATTGAGGTGGTGGTGGTCTTGCCGTGGGTCCCCGCCACGGCGATGACCTCGCGGCCGAGCATGACCGACGCGAGCGCGCAGGCCCGGTGAATGACCCGGATGCCCCGCCTGCCCGCCTCGGCCAGCTCCGGGTTGTCCGCCCTGATCGCCGTCGAGATCACCAGCGTGTCGGCGGCGCGCACATGTTCGGCCGAGTGGCCGACCGTGACCTGCGCGCCGAGCCCGGACAGCTCGCTGAGCTGCGCCGAGGCCGCCGCGTCGCAGCCGGAGACCGGCACGCCCCGGGCCAGCATGATGCGCGCGATCCCGGACATGCCCGCCCCGCCGATCGCCGCGAAGTGCACCCGGCCCAGCTCGGCGAGCGGGACCGGCTCCTGGGGCATCACCAGGCTCATCGCTGCCCTCCGCGGCCCAGTCGCATGGGTCCCCCTCTCTCACCGGCTCCGGTGCGCGCCCCGGGGGCGCCCCCGGCGCGCTCCGGCATCGGCCACCGCGAGCACCCGCTCCGCGAGCAGGACATCCGCGTCCCTGCAGCCCACGCTCGAGGCCGCCTGTGACATGGCTGCCACGCGCCCCGGGTCGAGCAGCACGCCGATCAGCTCCGTCCGGATCCAGTCCGGGGTCAGGTCGGCGTCCGCCACGATGAGCCCGCCGCCGGCCCGCTCGATCGGCAGCGCGTTGAGGCGCTGCTCGCCGTTGCCGTGCGGCAGCGGCACATAGGCTGCCGGCAGCCCCACCGCGCTTAGCTCCGCGCACGTCATGGCCCCCGCCCGGCAGAGCGCGAAGTCCGCTGCCGCGTAGCCGAGGTCCATCCTCTCCAGGTACTCAAGCATCACGTACGGCACCTCGCCGCGGGGGGCCTGCGCCACCGCGCCCGACCTCGGGCCCACGATGTGCAGCACCTGTATCCCGGCGGCCAGCAGGTCCGGGGCGGCGCCGAGCACGGCCCGGTTGAGCGAGGCCGCGCCCTGCGATCCCCCGGTGACCAGCAGCACCGGCAGGTCGGGCCGGAGCCCGAAGTGCGCCCGCGCCTTGTCGGCCAGGGCCAGCCGGTCCAGGCCGGCGATCTGGCGGCGGATCGGGATGCCGATGCAGCGCGCGTGCGGCAGCCTGATTCCCCGCTGCCCGGTGAAGACGTGCCTGGTCAGCCGGGCGCCCACCCGGTTGGCTAGCCCGGGGCGGCTGTTGGCCTCGTGCACGACGATCGGCACGTGACGCCTCCTGGCGGCCAGGTATCCCGGCGTCGCCACGTAGCCGCCGAACCCGACCAGCACGCTGGCGCCCGCCCGGTCGAGCACCGCGGCGGCGGCACCGACCGCGGCCGCCAGCCGGGCGGGCACCGACAGCAGCGCGGGCGTCAGCGAACGGGGCAGCGGGACCGGCGGGATCAGCTCCAGCGCGTACCCCCTGGCCGGGACCAGCCTGGTCTCCAGGCCGCGCTCGGTGCCCAGGCAGGTGATCGCGATCGCCGGATCCGCCCGGCGAAGCGCGTCCGCCAGCGCCAGGGCAGGCTCGATGTGACCGCCGGTCCCCCCGCCGGCGATGACCACGCTGCGTCCCGTCATGTCGGCTCCGCTCCCGGGTGGCGGCGCGGGCGCCGGCTCCCGGCGCCCCGCCCCCCCTGCGGGGATTCTGCCGGATCCGGGCGCGGCAGGCCGACTCGGAGCGAGGGGGACAGCCACGGTTCCGCGCGCGGGGAGGGAGCCCGCGGCGCCCCGCCGGGCGATGAGGGCCACCGCGCGCCCGCGCGCGGGGAGGGAGCCCGCGGCGCCCCGCCGGGCGAGGCAACCCGCGGGGCCTGCCGCGGATGCGCGGGCCCTGGCCGCGGCCGGGCCTGCCGCGGGCCGGCCAGCGGTCCCGGTGCCCCGCCGCGGGGGAGTTCGCCGCAGGGAACCTCGCCCTTGGGGACCCCGCTGCGGGGGACCGGGGCCGGCCGCCCCGCCCCGGTCCCCCGCAGGTTCCCGTGGATCCACCGCCGGAGCCGGCCGTGGCCGGCCACGGCCAGCGCCTCGGCCGCGCCCGGTTCCCGCCTGGCGAATGACAGCAGCATGCCGATCGCCGCCATGGTCGCCAGCAGCGACGACAGGCCCTGCGAGATCAGCGGCAGCGGCACCCCGGTGATCGGCAGCAGGCCTATCACCGCCCCGATGTTCACCAGCGCCTGCGCCACGATCCAGGCGGTCGCGGCGGCGGCCGCGAGCCGCATGAACGTGTCCTGCATCCGCCGCGCCACCCGCAGGCCCGCATAGGCGAACACGCTGTACAGCAGCGTGACGCAGACGGTGCCGATCAGGCCGAGCTCCTCGCCGAGGATCGCGAAGATGAAATCGGTGCTCGCGTTCGGCACCCAGCCCCACTTCTCCATGCTGTCGCCCAGCCCGACCCCGAACAGGCCGCCCGAGCCGATCGCCCACCTGCCCTGTATGCCCTGCATGTCGGGGCCGGTCGGGCTGCCGCCCTGGTTCAGGAAGCTGGTCAGCCTGCTGTTGCTGTAGGGCTCAACGATGATCAGCAACAGCATCGCGAAGACGATCAGCCCGAGTATTCCCGCGAATGCCCTGGCTGGGGTGCCGATCACCCACAGCAGCGCGAGCAGGATGATCAGCAGCAGGAACGTCGTGCCGAAGTCGTGGCCGAGCATGACGAGCATGGCGATCACCGCAGCGCCGGGGAGCAGCGGGATCAGCAGCGTGCGCCAGTCGTCGAGCTGGCGCAGCTTCTCCTTGCGGGCCAGCAGGTCCGCGCCCCACAGCAGGAACGCGAGCTTGGCGAACTCGGAGGGCTGGACCGGGGTTCCCGCGATCACGATCCACCGCTTGGCCCCGTCGACCTCCTGGCCGAAGGCGAGCACGACCAGCAGGCCGGCGACCGCGGCCAGCAGCATCGGGGTGGCGATCGCGCGGAACAGCCCCGGGGGAGCCTTGGACAGCGCCCATATCATCGCCAGCCCGGCCACCGCGCCGGCCAGTTGCTTGACGAACACGCTGTATGGCGACCCGCCGACGTCCAGCTGCGTCGCCGACGAGGTCGACAGCACCATCACCAGCCCGATCGCCAGCAGCAGCCCGGTGCTGCCGAGGATCAGGTGGTAGGAGGCGAGCGGGTGGCGCAGCGCGGGCGCGAGCCCCCGGCGGCGCCGCCGCGCGCCCACGGTAGGCGCCGGCTGGCGGCCGGCCGCCGGCTCGCCGCTCATCGGCCGGCCGCCAGCCGGCGGACCGCGTCGGCGAACGCCTCGCCCCGGGCCGGGTAGTCGCGGAACATGTCGAACGACTGCGCGGCGGGGGCGAGCAGGACCGTGTCCCCGGGACCGGCGAGGCCGGCGGCGGCCGCGATCACCTCGTCCATGGTCCCAGTGTCGGTGCTGGTGATCTCCACCACCGGGACATCCGGCGCGTGTCGCGCGAGCGCCGCGGCGAGCTTGCCCCGGTCCGCCCCGAGCAGCACCACGCCGCGCAGCCGCTTGGCCGCCGCCTGCACCAGGCCGTCGAGGTCGCCCTCGGCGCCCTTGAGCTGGCCGCCGGCGATCCACACCACAGGGTCGAAGGCGGCCAGTGACGCCGTGGCCGCATGCGGGTTGGTCGCCTTGGAGTCGTCGACGTAGTCCACCCCGCCGACGCTGGCCACGAAGCTGATCCGGTGCGGGTCGGGGCGGAACCCGGCCAGCCCGGCGGCCACCGCCCCGGCGGGAACGCCGTAGGCCCGGGCCAGTGCCGCGGCGGCGAGCGCGTTCGCGACGTTGTGCGGGGCCGGCGGCCGGCCAGGGGACGCGCCGCCCGCGCCGGCCCGCGCCAGGACCGCGACCTGCGCCAGCCGCTCGCCGCCCGGCGCGCCGAAGGCCCGGTCCACCAGGAACCCGCCGGCCACGCCGAGCTCGCCGGGCCCCGGCTCGCTGAGCCGGAACAGGACCGTGCGGCCGCCCGCCGCGGCGGCCTGCTCCGCCATCCGCGCTGCCCGGTCGTCGTCGGCGTTGCCGACCGCGATGGTGCCGGGAGCGAAGATCCTCGCCTTGTCGGCCGCGTAGGCCTCCATGGTGCCGTGCCAGTCCAGGTGGTGCGCCGCGACGTTGAGGACCGCCGCGGCCAGCGGCGTGACCGTGGAGCTCCAGTGGAGCTGGAAGCTGGACAGCTCCGCGGCCACGACCTCGTAGGGCACGGGCTCGCTGATCACGTCGGCCAGCGAGGTGCCGACGTTGCCCGCCGCGATCGCGTGGCGGCCCGCCGCGGCCAGCATCAGGCCCAGCATCCGGACCGTGGTGGTCTTGCCGTTGGTGCCGGTCACCGCCAGCCATGCCTGCTCGCCGCCGCCGGCCAGCCGCGGGCGCAGCCGCCAGGCCAGCTCCACGTCGCCCATGATCTCGATGCCCTCCCGCGCCGCCGCAGCCAGCAGGGGCGCGGTCGGCGGCCAGCCCGGAGAGGTGACGACGAGCCTGGTCCCCTCCGGCACGGCGCGGGCCCGGTCCGGGCCGAGCAGCACGCGGACGCCCGATGCGGCGAGCTCGGCGGCCACCGCGCGGATGCCCGGGTCGTCGCGGGAGTCCACCGCGGTCACCACCGCGCCGCGGGCCGCCAGCAGCCGGGCGGCAGGCGGCCCGGAGACGCCGAGGCCGGCCACGCAGACCGGCAGGCCCGCGAGCGACCGGCCGAAGTCACTCATACCGCGCCCTGGGCCGACAGCCACTGGATGTAGAACAGGCCCAGGCCCAGGCCCACGAACAGGCCGGCGACCAGCCAGAACCGGATCACGATGGTGGTCTCCGCCCAGCCGAGCAGTTCGAAGTGGTGCTGCAGCGGCGCCATGCGGAACACCCGCTTGCCGGTCAGCTTGAACGAGCCGACCTGGAGGATCACCGAGAGCGCGATGATCACGAACAGGCCGCCGAGCACGACCAGCAGCAGCTGGGTGCGCGTGCACACCGCCAGCCCGGCGAGCACGCCGCCGAGGGCGAGCGACCCGGTGTCGCCCATGAAGATCTTCGCGGGCGGCGCGTTCCACCACAGGAACCCGAAGCATGCGCCGAGCGCGGCCGCCGCGACGACTGCGAGGTCCTGCGGATCGCGGACCGTGTAGCAGCTCGACGTCAGGTAGATCGTGCAGTCGTTGCGGAGCTGCCAGTTGGCGATCAGCACGTAGGCGGCGAGCACGAGGATCGCCGCCCCGGTGGCAAGGCCGTCCAGGCCGTCGGTGAGGTTCACCGCGTTGGACGTCCCCGCGATCATGAGCACGATCCAGAGCACGAAGGGCAGCACCCCGATGGTCGGCCCGAAATCGCGGAACAGGGACAGCTGGGGGTCGGCCGGGGTGAGGGCGTACCCGTCCGGGTACTTGAGCACTTCGACCGCGAAGATCGCGCCGACCACGGCCTGCCCGGCGAGCTTGGCGCCGCTGCGCAGGCCGAGGCTGGTCTGCCGGTAGATCTTGATGAAGTCGTCGATGAACCCGACCAGCCCGAGGCCGGCCATGAGGCCGAGCACCAGCAGGCCGGACGGCGACATCGGCTGGCGGGTCACGATGTTGGCGACGGCGTATCCGGCCAGCGTGGCGATCACGATGACGGTGCCGCCCATGGTCGGCGTGCCCCGCTTGGTGGCATGGGCGGCGGGCCCTTCCTCCCGGATCAGCTGCCCGTACCCCCGGCGGCGGAAGACCCGGATCGCCAGCGGGGTGCCGAACAGCGCGAGGACCATCGCCACGCCCGCCGCCACGATGATCGTCTTCACGACCGCGCCTCCTGCCCGGCCAGGGCCAGGGCCACCGACTCCAGGCCCGCCGCCCGGGACGCCTTGACCAGGACCACGTCACCGGGGCGCAGCCGCTGCTCCAGCGCGGCCAGCGCGGCGCTGGCGTCGGGCACGGCGCACAGCTCACCGCAGCCGCCCGGCTGGGACTTCGCGCCGGCCAGGATCGGCGCCGCGTCATCGCCCACCGCGATGATCCCGGCCAGGCCGGCCCGCGCGGCGGCGGCGCCCACCGCCTCGTGCAGCTCGCGCGAGCGCTCGCCAAGCTCAGCCATCCGGCCGAGGACGGCGAACGCCCGCCGCCCGGCAGCCATGACCCGCACCGCATCCAGGGCGGCCGTCATAGCCTCCGGGCTGGCGTTGTAGGCATCGTTGACGACGATCACGCCGTCCGGCCGCTCGGTGACCTCCATCCGCCACTTGCTCAGCGGGGCCGCGGCCGACAGCACCTCGGCGGCCGCCGCGGGGCCCATGCCGAGCTCGCCGGCGAGCGCCGCGGCGGCCAGCGCGTTGGTCACGTTGTGCTCGCCGTGCAGCCGCAGCCGCACGCGGGCCGACCCGGCCGGGGTGGCCAGCGTGAAGCTCGGCCGGCCGAGCCGGTCCAGGCGCACGTCCAGCGCCCGCACGTCGGCGCCCGCGCGCCGGCCGAAGGTCAGGACCCGGGCGGCGGTCACCTTCGCCATGTCCCGCACTCGCGGGTCGTCGGCGTTGAGCACCGCGACCCCGTCGGCCGGGAGCGCGGCCGGCAGCTCCCCCTTGGCCGCGGCCACCCGGTCGATGCTGCCGAACTCGCCGACGTGCGCGTGGCCGACGCACAGCACCACGCCGAGCCGGGGCGGGGCGACCTCGCACAGGGCGGCGATGTGACCCGGGCCGCGCGCGGACAGCTCGGTCACCAGGTACCTGGTCCGCTCCTGCGCGCGCAGCACGGTCAGCGGGTGGCCGATCTCGTTGTTGAACGAGTTGTGCGGCCACACGGTGGGGCCGAGGGCGGACAGGAGCTGGCCCGCGAGGTCCTTGGTGGTGGTCTTGCCCGCCGAGCCGGTGATGCCGGCGATGGTCAGGCCATCCAGCCGGTCGACGACCGCGCGGGCCAGGCGGGCCAGCGCGGCGGGCACGTCGGGGACCAGGATGGCCGGGACGCCCGCGGGCCTGCTGCCGAGCATCACGACCGCGCCGGCGGCGATCGCCTGGCCGGCGAAGTCGTGGCCGTCGGCGCGCTCCCCGCGCAGGGCGGCGAACAGGCCCCCCGGGGCCACCTGCCGGGAGTCGATCACGACCGGGCCGCTGACCAGCGCGCGCGGGTCGGCGACCCGGTCGGGCGTGCCGCCGGTGATCCGCGCGATCTGCGCCACGGTGAGCGGGATCACCGTGGCTCGCCGCCCGCGCCCGCCCGGGCGTGCTCGGCCAGGTCGCGCTCGGCCAGCGCCCGCGCCGCCACCTCGCGGTCGTCGAACGGGAGCACGCGGCCGGCGATGTACTGCCCGCGCTCGTGGCCCTTGCCCGCGATCAGGACGACGTCGCCCTTCCCGGCGCCGCTGATCGCCATGGCGATCGCCGCCGCCCGGTCCGGCTCGACGATCACGTGCGCGCGCCTGGCCGCCGGCACCGACAGCGTCCCCGCGAGCATGTCCGCCAGGATCGCGAGCGGGTCCTCCGACCTGGGGTTGTCGCTGGTGAAGATCGCCACGTCGGCCAGCTCCGCCGCGGTGGCGCCCATCACGGGCCGCTTGCCGGCATCCCGGTCGCCGCCGCAGCCGAGGACGATCCGCAGCGAGCCCTGCGTCACCGGGCGCAGCGCGCCGAGCACCGCCTGGACCGCGCCGGGCTTGTGCGAGTAGTCCACCAGGACGGTCAGGTCCGGGCCCGCCTCGACCCGCTCCAGCCTGCCGGGGACCCCGGGGCAGCTCGCCACGCCGGCGATCGCCTCGGCCAGCCCGAGGCCGGTCTCGACCAGCGCCACGATCGCGCCGAGGGCGTTCGCCACGTTGAACGGGCCGAGCATGGTGATCGACGCGTCCGCCTCGACTCCGCCCGGGCCGACGACCTGGAACGTGGATCCGTCGGCGCCGCACCGGACATCGACGGCGCGCCAGTCGGCCTCCGCCCGGCCGGCGGCGGAGAACGTGGTGACCGGGACCGGCGCGCGAGCCGCGAGCAGGCGCCCCTTGGAGTCGTCGATGTTCACCACGCCGGCCCTGGCGTAGCGCGGCGTGAACAGCTCGGCCTTGGTGCGGAAGTAGTCCTCCATGTCGGCGTGGAAGTCCAGGTGGTCCCGGGACAGGTTGGTGAAGACCGCCACGTCGAACATGGTGCCCGCCACCCGGCCGAGCGCGAGCGCGTGGCTGGAGACCTCCATCGCCGCGGCGGTCACGCCGCGCTCGGCCATCACCGCGAGCAGCGCCTGCAGGTCGGTGGCCTCCGGCGTGGTGAGCCGGCTCGGCTCCGACAGGCCGGCGGCCCGGGTCTCCACGCCGCCGATCAGCCCGGCGCGGTGGCCGGCCATCCGCAGCCCCGCCTCGATCAGGTAGGTGGTGCTGGTCTTCCCGCTCGTGCCGGTCACCCCGATCAGCGTGAGCCGCGAGGAAGGGTTGCCGTACACCCAGGAGGCCACCTCGCCGAGCCGGGCTCGCGGGTCGGAGACCACGAAGACAGGCAGGCCGGTGGCGGCCGCCCGGTCCTTGCCCTGCGGGTCGGTGAGCACGGCGACTGCCCCGGCCGCGGCCGCCTGGCCGCAGAAGCTCGCGCCGTGCCGGCTGCTCCCCGGCAGGGCCGCGTACAGGTCGCCGGGACGGACCGCCGTCGAGTCGTGCGTCACCCCGGTGATGCCGCGCCGCCTGTCCCGCAGCGACGCCGGATCCGGCCCGTCGCCACCGGGGCCGCGCAATCCGAGCAGCGCGGCCAGCCCGGCGAGCGAGCGCGCCGGGACGTTCTGCGGACGTGGAGGCGCTGGCACGGGCTGAGGGTACCTCGCTTCACGGGACGGTGAGTGGGACGCGGGGGACGTGATCACCGTCCGGCGGGATCTTCATGCTGGCGAGGGCGAACTTCATCACGGCGTGGAAGACCGGGCCGGCCACGTCGATGCCGAAGTAGCTCCCCTTCCGCGGGTCCTGGACGTTGACGGCCACCACCAGGCCGTCCGCCGAGGCGGGCGCGATCCCGATGAAGCTGGCGCCGTAGATGGAGCCGTGCAGGCCGTACGCGCTGCCCGGCTCCTGCGAGGTGCCGGTCTTGGCGGCCACGGTGTACCCCGGGATCAGCCCCCACGTCTCCCCGACCCGGGCGTAGGCCAGCGGCACCTGCTCCAGCATCGACATGATCTCGGCGGCGACCTTCCGGCTGATCACCCGCCGCCGCGCGGGCGGGCGAGCGGGAACGTAGCGCCCGGCGGGCGTCATCCGCCCGGCCACGACCGTGGGCGTCACCCGGACGCCGCCGTCGGCGATCGTCGCGTACACGCTGGCCATCTGGACCGCCGTGACGGCCACGCCCTGGCCAAAGGAGATCATGTAGCGCTCGTTGCGGTACGCGCCGGTCCACTGCGAGGGCGGCGGCAGCAGCCCCGCCTGCTCCGCGGGTAGGCCGAGGGGCGTGGCGGAGCCGATGCCGAACGCCCGGAACATCGCGTACTGCTGGGCGGGCGTCACGTGGTCGGCCACCTGGACCATGCCGTCGTTGAGCGAGTTCGCGATGATCCCGGCGATCGTGTACCGCAGGGTCGGATGCGCCTCGGCGTCGTGGTAGAGCGCGCCGTGCCACCACAGCGCCGCCGGGACGACGTAGCTGCTGGCCGGCGACTGGCCGCCGTGCTCGAAGGCCGCGGCCACGGTGATCACCTTCGCCGTGCTCCCGGGGGCGAAGATCTCCGACACCGGGATGTCGGTCGTCGCGGCGAGGCTGGGGACCGGCTCGTTCGGGTTGAACGTCGGGTACTGCGCCAGCGCCAGGATCCGCCCGGTGGACGGCTGCATCACCACGACCGAGCAGTTCAGCGCCTTGGTCGCGCGCACCTGGGCGGCGCAGGCCCGCTCGGCCTCCCACTGGATGTAGGACTGGATGGTCAGCCGCAGCCCGCCCGCCGGGACCGCCCGCCTGATCACCGACACGGTGCCGGGGATCGGCTCGGAGTTCGATCCCATCTCGTACACCTCGGTCCCGTTCCGGCCCGCCAGCAGCCGGTTGTAGGCCTGCTCCAGCCCAGCCTCGCCGGTCATCACCCCCGAGGCGCTGGTGTCGGTGAACCCGAGCAGCGGCGCGGCCAGGTCGCCCTGCGGATACGACCTCGTGTAGCTCGGCTGCAGGACGACGCCGGTGATGCCGAGCCCCGCGATGGCGTCTGCGCTGGTCACGTCCACCGACTGCTTGAGGACCACGTAGTCCGGCGAGCTCGGGTGGCGCAGCAGCCACAGCACTGCCGAGGGCCGCATCCGCAGCGGCCCCGCCAGCTCGCGCGCGGCCCTGGGCAGCGGCAGCGACTCCCTGACGAACGGCGGGTCGGCGTAGACCAGGTCGGTCTGCACGGTCATCGCGAGCGCGACTCCGTCCGCGCTCACGATCTCGCCGCGCACGGCCGGGATCGGGATGACCTGCATCCGGTAGTGCTGGGCGGCCGTGCGGTACTGCGCGCCGTCCACCCCCTGGAGCTGCACCAGCCTGCCGACGACCAGCGTGACCGCGAACGCGATCGACAGCAGCGCGGCGTTCAGCCGGCGGATCGAGCTGCTGCGCCGCAGCGGCCGGCGCGCGGGGCTGGCCGCGCGGCCCCGCGGGCCGGGCGGGCGTGGCCGCCGCGCGCCACCGGGAACGTCCCGGGCGGCGGTGCCGGGCCGGGGGACGGCGCCCGCGGCCCGCGGCGGGCGGCGCTCGGTCCGTACGCTGCCCGTGCTGTCGGCTCCGTGCCAGCCGTCGCGGCGGCGCGCGGTGCCCGGGCGCTCGCCAGCGGGAGGACGGCGCCCTGCGGCGTCCGGTCCGCTGCCCGGCCGCCCGGCGCCCGGCCTTCCGCGCATCACGGCCGGCGCCCGGCCCCGGAAGCGCCGTTCCCGGCGGCCCGGCGCCCGGCGGCCCGGCGCCCGGCGGCCCGGCGCCCGGCGGCCCGGTGCCCGGCAGCCCGGTGCCCGGCGGCACCGCCGCTGGCAGCGCCGCTCGCGCCGACGCCGGCCACGCCGAGCCGGCCGGTGCGCAAGTTCACGAAGCCGAGCAGCGGGTCGGGCCGCATGCCGAGCCGCCGCGCCTCCTGAGCGATCACCGCCGCCGAGACTGCGGTCGCCACCTGCTGCCCGAGCTCCTGGAGCCGCTGAGTACCCGCGGCATCCTCCTGCTGCAGCCGGGCGATCTCTATCGAGTTCGCGGCCAGGGTGGTGTTGACCACGAGCAGGCAGACCAGGCCACCTGCCAGCAGGCCGAGCAGGAGCAGCACGAACGACGTGCGCCCGGCCTGGGCGCCGCGGTCGGAACGCCGCGTGGCGCGCCCGGGGCGCGGCATGTGGCGCCGTCGGGCAGCCGCCTGGGCGCGCTCGCCCGGCGCGCTCTCGTCGGCCGGGCGCGCGGGCGCGGTCCGCGCGGGCCTGCCCGGCCGGCCGGGACCGGGGGACCGGACCGGGCTCGCCGGACGCTTGGGACTGACGGGACGGCCGGGCCGCGGGCGCCTGCCCGGCCTGGTCGACCGGGCCGAGTCGGCGCCCGCGGGCGCTCCGCTGTTGTCTGTCACGCCGCTGCCCTCACTCGCTCGGCGGCCCGGAGCCTTGCCGATGCCGCGCGCGGATTGGCTGACCGTTCCTCCTTGGTCGGCCGCTCGGCTCCCGACGTGAGGAGCCGGAACTGCGGCCGGCGCTCGGCAAGCTGGACCGGCAGGCCGGCTGGGGTGGCATCGGCCGTGCGCTCGGTGAGCGCACGCTTGACGATGCGGTCCTCCAGCGAGTGATAGGCGAGCACGACGATCCGGCCGCCGACCGCGATGGCGTCGAGCGCGGCAGGCACCGCCCGCCGCAGCGCCCCGAGCTCGTCATTGACCTCGATGCGCAGCGCCTGGAACGTGCGCTTGGCGGGATTCCCGCCAGTGCGCCGGGCTGCGGCCGGGATCGAGCTCCGCACGATCTCCGCGAGCCGCAGCGTGGAGGTGACCGGTTCGCGTTCCCGCTCGCGCACCACGGCAGCGGCGATCCGCCCGGCGAACCGTTCCTCGCCGTACTCGCTGAGCACGCGGGCCAGCCGCGCGGCCGGGTAGGTGTTGACGACCTCTGCGGCCGTCAGGCGCCTGGACCGGTCCATCCGCATGTCGAGCGGCGCGTCCCGCGAATAGGAGAACCCCCTCCCCGGGTCGTCCACCTGGGGTGATGAGATGCCGAGGTCGAACAGCACGCCTTGCACGCTGGGCAGGCCGAGGTCGGCGAGGATGGCCGCGAGACGGTCGTACGGCGCGTTCACCAGCCGGACGCGGGGGGCGTCGGCGGCGAGCAGCCTGCCGGACTCCGCGATCGCCTCCTGGTCGGCGTCGATGCCGATCAGCGTCAGCCGGGGATGATCGGCCAGGAGCGCGCGGGCGTGCCCGGCGCGGCCGATCGTCGCGTCGACGAGCACCGCGCCGGCCTTGTCGAGTGCGGGAGCCAGGAGGACGCGCACCCGGTCGAGCATGACCGGCACATGCCCGGCCGCCGCCGGCTCGGTGGCTGCCGCGTTCATCCACGCCCCCTCCTGACTACCCGCCTCGTCCCCTGACCCGGCCCGCCGGGTTCGCTCAGGTGCCCGGCCAGGTCGCCATCCGCGCCGTGGCGCGGGCCGCGCCGCCTGGCGCCGGGGAAGAGGCGTCAGCCGGGCGACCGCAGGCGCGGGTGGAGACCTCGCCGGGCACTGGGCTGCGCGATGCGCAGCCCCTACAGAACTCCTGGCAGCACCTCCTGTGACGCCTCGGAGAACGCTTGCTCCTGCTCGGCCAGGTACGCGTCCCAGGCCGCCGCGTCCCAGATCTCAAGCCGGGTGTTCGCGCCGATCACCACGCAGTCGCGCTGCAGGGCCGCGTAGTCGCGCAGCGCCGGGGGGATCGTGATGCGGCCCTGCTTGTCGGGCACCTCGTCGGACGCGCTGGCGAAGAACACGCGGCTGTAGTCGCGGACGGCCTTGGCCGTCACCGGCGCCGCGCGCAGAGCCTGCGTGATCCTGCCGAACTCGGCCTGCGGAAAGACGTAGAGGCAGCGCTCCTGGCCCTTGGTCAGCACTACCCCCTCCGCAAGCTCCTCGCGGTACTTCGCTGGGAGGAACAGCCGCCCCTTGTCGTCCAGGCGGGGGGTGTGAGTGCCGAGGAACACCGGCGCTCACCTCCACCATCCCCCACCGTGGTCGCCAGGAGCTTCCCGCTCCTCCCCCCCACCGCGCACCACTGTACTCCACAATCCACCACCGTCAACGACCTGCGGCGGCGTGGCTCACCACTGCCCCCACCGGCAGCCCGCCTTCTCCCCGCCGGGCACCGCCCCCACCCCGCCGGGCACCGCCCCCACCCCGCCGGGCACCGCCCCCACCCCGCCGGTAGCCTCCGGGCCGGCAACCCGCCGCGGCCCCGCCGGAGCATGTGGCGAGCCGGGCAGAACGGGCAGCATGTTATGGAGTGATTTCCAATCCGTTGTTACATCGAAGCGTGCCGGGACGTACTGTCTGAACGGCGCGTGCCGCTGGAGAACGACCCGGTCAGCGGTGCCGGCGGGTGACGGAGCGAGGAGGAGCGGTGGCGGCTGAGGCAGGGCAGGCGGAACGCGCGCTCGAAGACCTGATCCCGATCGCCCACAAGATCAGCTCGGCCATCAACTCGGTGATCGTCGGCAAGCCGGAGACTGCCCGGCTGGCCCTGACAGTGCTGCTCGCCGAGGGGCACGCGCTGATCGAGGACGTGCCCGGGGTCGGCAAGACGCTGCTCGCCAAGGCGATCGCGCGGTCGATCGACTGCTCGGTCCGGCGGGTTCAGTTCACGCCTGATCTGCTGCCGAGCGACATCACCGGGGTGAGCGCCTACAACCAGGAGCTGCGCGAGTTCGAGTTCAAGCCAGGGCCGATCTTCGCCAACCTGGTGCTCGGTGACGAGATCAACCGCGCCTCGCCGAAGACCCAGTCGGCGCTCCTGGAGTGCATGGAGGAGCGGCAGGTCACGGTCGATGGCATCACCTATCCGCTACGGGCTCCCTTCATGGTGATCGCGACGCAGAACCCGGTCGAGATGGAGGGCACCTACCCCCTGCCCGAGGCGCAGCGGGACCGGTTCACCGCCCGCCTGTCGATCGGCTACCCGGATCCGGCAGCCGAGCTCACGATGCTGGACGAGCACGGCTCGTCCTCCCCGCTCGACGAGCTGACTCCCGCAGCCCACGCGCAGGACGTGCGCGCCCTGATCGCCGCAGTCAAGGCCGTCCACGTGGCACCCGCCGTCCGGCAGTACATCATCGACCTGGTGAACGCGACGCGAACTGCCCCGTCGCTGCGGCTGGGCGCCTCACCACGCGCCGCGCTGCACCTTCTGCGGGCCTGCCGCGCCTACGCGGCGCTGGAGGACCGGAGCTTCGTCATCCCCGACGACGTGCAGGTGCTGGCGGGCCCGGTCCTCGCCCACCGGCTGCTGCCGACCGCCGAGGCGGTGGTCGGGCGGGAACTCCCGGAGCAGGCGCTCGACCGGATCGTCGCCCAGGTTCCGATCCCGAGCCGTTGACCAGCCGCGACGTACAGTGATGGGGAGCCTCGGAAGGAGGCGCCGATGCGATCGGCTCTGGCCCGGTTCACCGCGCGTGGCGCCTCGTTCCTGGCCGCCGGGATCATCGGCGTGCTCGCCGGGCTTGGGCTGGGCAGCGATGCCCTGGTCAGCGTCGGCGTCATGCTGGTGTGCCTGCCGCTGTTCTCCGTCTGGACCGCCCGCCGGGCCCGCTACCAGCTGCGCTGCGAGCGCAGGATCGTCCCGCCCAGGGCCGCCCCCGGGCAGCGGGTCACCGTCCAGGTCCGCCTGGAGAACGTCAGCCGGATCGCCACCGGGCTGCTGCTGGCCGAGGAGGCCATCCCCTATTCCCTGGGACCCAGGCCCAGGTACGTGCTCAACGGCATCGAGCGCGGCGGCGCGCGCGAGATCAGCTACCCGCTCCGGTCGGATCTGCGGGGCAAGTACCAGGTCGGCCCGCTGCGGATCCAGATCGCGGACGTCTTCGGCCTGGTCAGCTTCCACGCCGACTTCGCCACCCGGGCGACGCTGACGGTCACGCCCAAGGTGGTGCCGCTGACCGGCGCGCCGGCGACGGGGAGCTGGTCCGCTGAGGGGGACGGCCGCAGCCGGATGACCGCCGCCGCCGGGGACGACGACGTGATCCCGCGCGCCTATCGCGATGGCGATGAGCTGCGCCGGGTGCACTGGCGGTCCACCGCCCGGTACGGCGAGCTGATGGTGCGGCGCGAGGAGCAGCGCTGGCAGGACCGCGCCGTGCTGATCCTCGACACCCGCCGGCTGGCCCATGCCGGGAGCGGGCCGGCCTCGTCGTTCGAGTACGCGGTGAGTGCCGCCGCGTCGATCGGCGTGCATGCCGCCCGCTCGGGCCTCGCCGGGCACCTCCTCACCGATTCCGGGCCGCTGGCCGGCCCGGCGATGTTCGAGGACGTGCTGCTCGACGCGCTCTCGGTGGTGACGCTGTCCCGCAACGTGGACTTCGCCAGGGCCACCACGGCGCTGTCCACGATCGAGGGCGGGCTGCTCGTGCTGATCGCCGGCAGGCTGTCGGCCGATGCCGCCCGCGAACTGGCGGCGGCGCGCCGCCAGGGCTGCCAGGGCATCGCGCTGCTCCTGGCCGTGTCCACCTGGGCCGCGGTTCCAGGCGCGGACCGGACCGGCACGGACCCGGCGGCGGCCGGGCGGCCGGGCGCGGCGGCTGGCTCCGGCGGCCCGGCCGCGCGCCCAGCCAGCGCGGCGGGCGGCGAGCGCGGCTCCGCGGGCACCGGGAATCCGGCGGGCACCGGGACTCCGGCCGGCCCCACGGCACCAGCCGCCGGCGAAGGTGCCGGCACCGGCATGACGCGGTTCCGTCGGCATGACGAGACCGCCGCGGCGCAGGCCATCCTGCAGGCCGCCGGCTGGCGGGTCATCACCGCCGACTCGGCCACCCCGCTCCAGCTCGCCTGGCAGAGCCTGCCCCGGCGTGGCAGCACCGCCCTGCGCTCCGGCGCGGGCCGCCCGGTGGTGGCCCGGTGAACCACAAGATGACCGCCGTCGCGGCGGCCGCGGTCATCCTCGCCTCGTTCTCCGAGTTCTCGCTGGCCCGGGGAGTGGCCTGGTTCGCCGCCGCCGCCGGCGCGGTGATCGTGGTGGCCCTGGCGGGCACGCTGACCCGGCTGCCGCGCCTCCAGGCCGGAACGGGCGCCACCCTGCTCGCCCTCGCCGGGGCGGCGCCGCTGGTGGCCGCCCGGCCCGTGGCCGTCAAGATGGGCGCGCTGCCGCTGCTGGCCTGCTGCGCCGCCAGCATCCGCTGGCCGCGCCACTTCCGCGTGGTCGCCGACCTGGCCACGTACCTGTCCGCGCTGCTGATCTACCTGACCGTGGTCTTCGCCCGCGCCCAGGCCTTCGCCCTGTTCGTGCCGACCACCGGGGTCATCCGGCAGCTCGGCGCGCTCGCCCGCGCGGGCGCCGCGCTGACCGCCTACGCCCCCCCGGTCCCCGGGACACCGGGGGTGGCGCTGCTGGCCGCCGGGGGCATCGGGCTGGCCGCGGTCGTCGTCGACATCATCGCCGTGCGGCTGCGGCGGCCCGCGCTCACCGGCCTGCCGCTGCTGGCGGTCTACATCGCGCCGATCGCCTCCGCCGCCAAGGTGGGCGGCCTCGGCGGACTGGTCGCGTTCGCCCTCGCCGCGAGCGGCTACCTGGCGCTGCTGTCCGCAGAAGGCAGGGACCGGCTCCGCGGCTGGGGCGCGCTGGTGACGGTGTGGCATCAGGTCGGCGAGGACGACCGGCTCGGCGGCGCGGATGTCGCACCGCTGGCGGCGACCGGACGGCGGATCGGCCTGGCCGCGGTCTGCGCCGCGGCTCTCGCGCCGCTGATCCTGCCCAGCCTGCACCTGCCGCGGCTGCTGAACGGCGCCGGAGGGGGCGGCATCCAGCCGGTGGCGGTCGGGCTGCCCGATCCGGTCGTCCAGCTGCACTCCCAGCTCAGCAGGGAGAAGCCGGAGCCGGTGCTGACCTACCGGGCGCGCGGCGCCGGCCAGGATGACTACCTCCAGATCTACGTGCTCAACTACGACCCGTCCCGGGGTAGCTGGGTGCTGATCCGGCCGGACGCCGGCAGCCAGGTCGGTGCCGGGCCCATGCAGCCGCCGCCGGGGCTCGCCCCGGGCACTCCCGTCCTCTCCCGGACGCTGACCGTCACGCTCGGCCCGGTCGGCCGCGGCTACTCGTGGCCTATCTTCTTCCTCCCCGTGCCGTACTGGCCGCAGCGGCTTCAGGTGGCGGGCTCATGGCGCGAGGCGAACGGCACCCTCATGGTCTACTCGGGCACCACCGATCCGGCCGGGCTCAGGTACACGGTGACGAGCGGCCAGCCGGTCGTGACCGGGGCCGAGCTCGCCGCCGACGCCAGCCTGCCGGTCCCTCCCGCGATCGCGCGCGACTACCTCGGCTTCCGCTCGCCGCTGGCGGGCCTGCTGCGCGGGATCGCCGACCGGGTGACCCGCGGCCAGTCGTCAGCCTTCGGGCGGGCGGTGGCCCTGGAGCGGTGGTTCCAGTCGGCCAGGTTCGGCTACTCGCTCCGGTCCGACCTTCCGGACACCGCACAGGGGCTGCTGACGTTCCTCACCACCGACCGCCGCGGGAACTGCCAGCAGTTCGCGTTCGCGATGGCCGTCCTCGCCCGCCTCGTGGGGATCCCGTCACGGATCGCCGTCGGCTACACCGGCGGCACCCCGGAGCGGGACGGGACGTGGCTGGTCACGACCGCCGACGCGCACGCCTGGCCGGAGCTGTACTTCCCGGGACTCGGCTGGCTGCGGTTCGAGCCCACTCCCGCCGGCCCCCAGGGGGCGGGAACCGCGACCCAGCCGTCCTACGTGACGTCCCCGGCCTCCGGCGGGAGCTCCCCGGGCCAGGGGTCCGGCCCGGGGCCGGGCGGGTCGCAGCAGCCGTCACCGGGCAGCGCGACCTTCATCCGCGGGCGGCTGCGAACTGCCGCCGGCGGCTCGGGCCACGTCACGGCGGTCGCGCCGGATCACGGTCCCGGCCCGGCGCCCGCGGCCCTGGCGGCGGCGCTGGCGCTGCTCGCGGCCGTGGCGGTGGCACCCGGCGCGGCGCGGCTGGCAGCGCGCAGGCTCCGCTGGAAGGCAGCCAGCGGCAACGCCGGCCTCGCGCACGCGGCGTGGGCCGAGCTCCGCGCGGACCTGGAGGACGTCGGGATGCCCTGCCGGGACAGCGACTCTCCCCGGGCCGTCGCCCGGCGGGTGAGCGCCGCGGTCGGCGAGGACGAGGCGGCGCGGCGCGCCGTCCGCCGGATCGCCGAGATCGTGGAGCGCGCCCGGTACGCGCAGGTGCCCGCGCCGGCGGACGGCCTGCGGGCCGATGTCCGCCTGGTTCGCCGTTCACTGTGCCGGGCGGCCGGCCCGGCGCGCCGCTGGCGGGCACGGCTGCTGCCCGCGTCCGCCCTCAACCCGGTCCTCGCGGCGCTGCGCGGTGCCGCCGGACTGCTGACGGGGTGGGCGCCCGTGCCACCCGCCGGGAGGGGCGAGGCACCCGGCGCGGGAGCCACGGGGCGGCCGGCCGCCCGGTGACCCCGCTGCCCGGCGGTGCCCCTGGCCGCAGATCCAGCAGCCCCGCGGTGCCTCTGGCCGCGGCTTCTCCGGCACCCGGCAGCCCGCCGGCCGCGCACGGCCCCGGCCTTGCTCCCCGGCGCGTGCCCGCGCTAGAACCCGCGCCCCTCCTGGCGCCGGCGCCAGCGCTCCTCAAGGCGCTCGCCAAGCCCGCCGCCCGGGCGCCTGCCGGGGCGGGCCGGCCGGCCGGGGCCTCCGCGCCCTGGGCGGCCCGCCCGGGCCTGACGGCGGAGCCGGCGGTGCCTGAGGCCGATGCGGCCGCTCACGATGCCGTCCATCCGGCGGTAGCTGCTCGTTGCCCAGTAGGAGCACGCCAGCATGACGACGAAGCCGAGGACGCTGACCAGGATGGAGGAGATCGCCACGCCCACCGGCAGCAGCGCGAGTCCGAGGACGAAGCCGATCGCCGCGTACAGGATGCGGCGCCGGTAGTGCACCTGGGGGTCGGCCGCGCGCACGGCCCTGGCGAACCGCGGATGTTCGGCATAGAGCGCCTGCTCGATCTGCTCGAGCTGGCGCTGCTCGTGCTCGGAGAGCGGCACGGTGCCTCCCGATGACTCGCGCCGGCCGGCCTGATCCCGCCTGCGGCCCGGCTTGCTCCCAGGATACGAGCGGCGGCGCGTTCTGTGGAAGGGGACCGCACCCACGCGGCCGGCATCGTCGCAGCATGGCGGGCCGGCCAGCGCCCGCTACCGGCCGTCCCGCAGCCGGGCGGCCCGCGGGGCCCTGGGGGCGATCAGCGTGCCCGGCGCGACCGCGCCGGCCCCGAACCGCCGGGTGATCCTCTCGACCGCGGCCTCGGCCTCGCGCCAGGCGTCGCCCCGCTCGCCGAGGGCCAGCTGGGCGCCGGCGCTGGCGGCTGGCACCAGGCCGCTCGCGCGCACGCCCACCAGCCGGAGCGGCTCGCCGTCGCCCAGGCCGGAGGCCCCGTACAGTTCGCACGCGACCGCGTGGATCCGCCGCGCCACGTCGGTAGGCTCGGCCAGCGTACGTGACCTGGTGATCGTCCGGAAGTCCGCCCGCCGGAGCTTCACCGAGATGGTCCGGGCCGCGCAGCCCGAGGCCCGCAGGCTCCGGGCGGTCCGCCCGGCCAGGCGGAGCAGCTCCCGGCGGATGGCCTCGGGATCGCCGATGTCGGCCGGGAACGTCTCCTCCGCGCCGATGCTCTTCTCGCGCGACTTCGGGTTCACCCTCCTGTCGTCCCGCCCCCAGGCCAGGGCGAGCAGGTGGCCGGCGACCGCACGGCCCAGCTCCCGCTCGATGGCCGCCGCGGGGGCGCGGGCCAGGTCGCCGATCGTGCGCAGGCCAAGGCGGCGCAGCGCCTGCCCGGTGCGCGGGCCGACGCCCCACAGCGCGGAGACCGGCAGCGGGTGCAGGAAGCCGAGCACCTCGCCGGCCGGGACGACGAGCAGGCCGTCGGGCTTGCACCAGGCCGAGGCGAGCTTGGCGACGAACATCGTGGGCGCGACTCCGACCGAGCAGGTGATGCCGAGCTGGCCGCGGACCTGCGCCCTGATCCGCTCGCCGATCCGGGCGGGACCGCCCAGCAGCCGGGCCGCACCGGACACGTCGAGGAACGCCTCATCCAGCGAGAGCGGCTCCACCAGCGGGGTGACCGACCTGAAGATCGCCATCACCTCGCGCGAGACCGCGGCGTAGGCCTCGTGCCTGGGCGGGATCACCAGCGCCCCAGGGCACAGGCGCAGGGCCCGGGCGAGCGGCATCGCCGAGCGCACGCCGAAACGGCGCGCGACATAGCTCGCCGAGAGAACCACCCCGCGGGCGCCGCCGTGCGCCACGATCACCGGCTGCCCGGCGAGCCCCTGCCGGTCCCGGATCTCCACGCTGGCGTAAAACGCGTCCATGTCAATGTGGAGGATCGGGCAGGCCGAGTCATCGGGCCCGGTGCCCGCCGCGCCGCCCGGTCCGCTGCCACTCATCGCGCCGCCCCGATCCGCCTGCGCTGGACACTGTAACGCCGCTCAGTGACGCTCCGGCTCTGGCCCGTCCGCGCCGGCCAGCTCCGGCTTGAGCTCCAGCAGGCGGGCGAGCAGGCCGTTCACGAACCCCGGCGAGGCATCGGTGGACAGGTCCCTGGCCAGCACCACCGCCTCGCTGATCGCGACGGCCTCCGGCACCTCGCCGCCCCACAGCAGCTCGTACGCGCCGATCCGCAGGATGTTCCGGTCCACCGCCGGCATCCGGTCCAGCGCCCAGCCCCGGGAGTTCTCCGCGAGCAGCCGGTCGATCCGCGCCCGGTGCGCCTGGACCCCGCGGACCAGCTCAGCTGCGTACCCGGTCACCGGGGGGTGGGCCTGCTCCATGCGCTCGGCCAGGATGCGAAGCGGCGGCTCGCGCCTGATCTCCGCCTCATACAAGATGTCCAGGGCGCGCTTGCGCGCCTTGCTACGGGCGGCCACGACCGCTCCGGGGCAGTGCCGGCACCCTCACGCCCGGCCGAGGTACTCGCCGGTGCGCGTGTCGACGCGGATCCGCTCCCCGGTGGTGATGAACAGCGGCACCTGGATCTGGGCGCCCGTCTCCAGCGTGGCGGGCTTGGTGCCGCCGGTGGAGCGATCGCCCTGCAGGCCCGGATCGGTGTGCTGGACGGTCAGTTCGACCGCCGCCGGGAGCTCGACGTAGAGCGGCACGCCGTCGTTGAACGCGATCGTCACCGCCTGCCCCTCCAGCAGGTAGCCGGCCGCGCTCCCGACCGTGGCCGCGGGGATCCTGGGCTGGTCATAGTCCTGGACGTCCATGAAGACGAACTCGTCGCCCTCGCGGTAGAGGTACTGCATCTCCCGCTTGTCAACGTTCGCGACGTCGACCTTGACCCCGGCGTTGAACGTGCGGTCGACGACCTTGCCGGTCAGCACGTTCTTCAGCTTGGTGCGCACGAATGCCCCGCCCTTGCCGGGCTTGACATGCTGGAACTCCACGACGTTCCAGAGCTGGCCGTCGATGCTGAGGGTCATGCCGTTCTTGAGATCGTTCGTGGTGGCCACGTGTGTTGCACTCCTGCATGGGTATCGGTGCCGCAGCGCCCGCGGTCCCCGGCTCGCCGCGCGGGGTCCGTGCGGGCGAGGGCCGTGCGGGCGAGGGCCATCAGAGGACGAGCAGTTCCCTGGTGATCGTGGTGAGCGGCTGAGCTGGCCCCGCCGCCCCGGCGCCCGCGCGGACCACGAGCGTGTCCTCGATCCGGACGCCACCGAGGCCGGGCAGGTAGACGCCCGGTTCGATGGTGATGGGAACCCGTTCCCTCAGTGTACCCGTGCGGCCGTAGCCGATCGTCGGCGCCTCGTGGACCTGCAGCCCGACGCCATGCCCGAGCCCGTGCGAGAAGTTCTCGCCGTACCCGGCCGCCGCGATCCTGTCCCTGGCGGCCGCGTCGACGTCCCCGACGTCCGCTCCGGGCCGGGCCGCGGCGATCCCGGCCGCCTGGGCCTCCCGGGTGACCTCGTGGATCTCCCGCTGCCACCCGGCCGGCTCGCCGACCGCGACCGTCCTGGTCATGTCGGCGTGGTAGCCGCCGAACCTCGCGCCGCAGTCGATGGTCACCAGGTCGCCCGGCTCGAATGCCCGGGTGCCGGGGACGTGGTGCGGGATGGCGCCGTTCGGCCCGGACGCGACGATGCTGTCGAAGGCGGGCGCCTCTGCGCCCAGGTCGATCATGGCTCGTTCCAGCGCGATCGCGCATTCGCGCTCGGTCACGCCCGGCCGGATGCTGCCGAGCACCGCCAGGAACGCCTCCCCGGTGATCGCGCACGCCTTCGCCAGCAGCTCGAGCTCGGCCTCGTCCTTGACCATCCGCAGGTCCTCGACCACCCGGCCCAGCGGGACCAGCCGGAGCGCGCCATCGCCCAGCCCGGCCAGCGCCTGGTGGCGCTCGACCGTCACCTCCTGGGCCTCGAACGCCAGGGCCGGCATCCGGCGGCGCAGGGCCTCCCGGGCGAGCGCGAGCTCGGCCTCCCGCTCGACCAGCAGCGGCAGGTCGGGGCAGTCGCGCGCCGCCGTGCCCGCATACCGCGAGTCGGTGGCCAGCAGCGGCTCGCCGTCGGACGGCAGCAGCAGCGCCGCGTTCGAGCTGGCCAGCCCCGTGAGGTAGCGGACGTTCACCCCGGCCGTGATCAGCGCCGCGTCCGCGCCGAGCGCGGCCACGCGCCGCCGGGCCAGCTCCCGCCTCGACTGGTGGATCTCCGGCATGACAGAACTGTACGGCTCACTTGCCGCCGCGCGGGCCGCCGCCAGTGATCACCGCAGCGGCCAGGGCACGCGAGGCCGCCCCGCACGCCTCAGGAGGCCAGCTCCCTGACCTGCTCGACCAGCCGGACGCGCTGCTCGTGGGTCGGGGCGAGCGGCTGCACGTTCAGCGTGGTCACCCCGGCCTCCCGCAGGGCGGCGATCCGCTCGGCGACGTGCGACCTCGGGCCGATCAGGGAGATGCCCTCCAGGAGCGAGCGGGGCACGAGGGCGGCCGCCTCGTCCTTGCGCCCGGACAGGTAGGCGTCCTGGATCGCACGGGCCTCGTCCGGGTAGCCGTAGTCGGCGGCGAGCTTGGCGTAGAAGTTCTGCCCCCGTGCGCCCATCCCGCCGATGTACAGCGCCAGCGCCGGCCGGCCGAGGTCGACCAGGTCCGCCACGTCGTCGCCGATCGCCAGGCTCGCCTGCGCGATCACGTCCAGGGGCGGCAGCGACGGGTCGCGCCGCGCCGTGCCCTCCGCGAGCGCGTCCCCCCAGACCGCCGCCGCCTTCTCCGGGAAGTAGAAGATCGGCTGCCAGCCCTCGGCCAGCTCGGCGGCCAGCGCCGTGTTCCTGCGGCCGACGGCGGCCAGGAAGATCGGTATCCGCTCCCGGACCGGGTGGTTGATGAGCTTCAGGGCCTTGCCGAGCCCGGTGCCCTGCCCCGGCGGGAGCGGGATCTGGTAATGCCGGCCCTGGTAGGTCAGGCGCTCCCGGCGCCACACGGCCCGGCAGATCTCGATGGTCTCCCTGGTCCGGCCGATCGGGTGGTCGTAGGGCACGCCATGCCATCCCTCGATCACCTGAGGGCCGGAGACCCCGATTCCCAGGTTGAACCGGCCGTCCGAGACGTAGTCGAGCCCGGCCGCGGTCATGGCCACCAGGGTCGGGGTCCTGCTGTACAGCTGCAGGATCCCCGAGGCGATCTGGAGCCGCCCGGTCCTGGCCGCCAGGTAGCCGAGCTGGCTGACCGCGTCATAGCTGTAGGCCTCGGGCACGAACACGATGTCCAGCCCCGCCTTCTCGAAGTCGGCGAGCTCGGCCACGGTCTCGGCGAAGCCGCCCGCGTAGTTCAGTGACATTCCGATGCGCACGGGCACTCCAGGCTGGCGGGGACGCGGCGGACGAGGGCATCGTAACGGGCGGCCGGGGCGGTCAGCCCCGCGCCCGCCGGCCTGCCGGTCAGCCCCGCGCCCGCCAGCCTGCTGCTCAGCCCCGCGCGGCGAGCAGGCCGGCGATCGCGCGGAGCGCGAGCTGGTAGGAGGCCACGCCGAAGCCCGCGATGGTCCCGTCCGCCACGCCGGCGACCACGGAGGCGTGCCGGAACTCCTCGCGCGCGGCCGGGTTGGACAGGTGCACCTCGACGAGCGGCGCGGTCCGCATCGCCAGGGCATCGCGCAGTGCGTACGAGTAATGGGTGAACGCCGCCGGGTTCAGCACGACCGGCAACCGCCTGCCCGCCGCCTCATGAACCCAGGCGACCAGTTCGCCCTCGTCGTCGGTCTGCCGGAAGTCGGTCGAAAGCCCGAGCTCGGCCGCGGTCGCCGCGCACGCGCTCGCCACGTCCTGCAAGGTCGCCGTCCCGTACACGTCCGGCTCGCGCGACCCGAGCATGGACAGGTTCGGCCCGTTAAGCACGAGCACGGTCGGCATCGGTCACCTCCCGGTAGGCCCGTTCGAGCAGGTCCTCCGGCGGGTCGGCGAGGATGCCCGGCCGGGCCAGGCCATCAAGCACCACCATCCGCAGCCGCCGGCCCCTGGTCTTCTTGTCCACGCCCATCGCCTCGCGGAGCCTCGGCCACGCCGCGGCGCCCCGGTAGGCGGCCGGCAGGCCGATGGCGGTGAGGATCTCACGGTGGCGCCCGGCGGTGGCCGCGTCGAGCCGCCCCGCCAGCCGGCCCACCGCCGCCGCGAACACCATGCCGACGGCGACCGCCTCGCCGTGCGGGACCGCGTACTCCTCGGCCGCCTCGATCGCGTGCCCGAGCGTGTGGCCGTAGTTGAGCATCTCCCGCGGGCCCGCCTCGCGCAGGTCGGCGGCGACCACGGCGGCCTTGACCCGGATCGCCCGCTCGACCAGCTCCCGCTCGTGCCGACCCCCCGGCCGCGCGGCGCCGGCCGGATCGTCCTCGATCAGGGCGAGGATCGCCGGGTCGGCGATGAACCCGGCCTTGACCACCTCGGCCAGCCCGCTGACGTACTCCCGGCGCGGCAGCGTGGCCAGGGCGTCCAGGTCGGCGATGACGCCGGCCGGCGGGTGGAACGCGCCGACGAGGTTCTTGCCCGCCGCGAGGTTGATGGCGGTCTTGCCGCCGATGGCGGCGTCGACGACCGCGAGCAGCGTCGTCGGCGCGAGCACGACCGGCACGCCGCGCAGCCAGGTCGCCGCCACGAACCCGGCCAGATCGGTGACGGCGCCGCCGCCGAGGCCGACGATCAGGTCGGACCGGCCGACCCGCAGGGCCGCCAGCGCCGACCACAGCCGGCTCGCCACGGTGATCTCCTTGGCCCGCTCGCCGGCGGGCACGGCGACGGCGTGCACCGCGTGCCCGGCGGCGGCGAGGGCCGCGCGGGCGGGGGTGACGAGCCGGTCCAGGCCCTCGGCGTGGATGATCACGACGGTCCGCGGCGCCCGGCCGGCCAGGTCTGGCAGGGCTCCGGCGAGGCCGTGGCCCACGAGGACCTCATAGGGGCGCTCGCCGCCGACGGCGATCCGGGTGACGCTCATCGCCCGCCCGCGCCGCCGGCAAGGCCCGCCAGCCGGCCGGCGATCTCGGCGGCAACCTCCTGCGGCGCGCGGCCGTCGGTGGGCACCGTGATCCTGGCCAGCCGCCGGTAGACCGGCAGCCGCTGGTCGAGCAGCGCCTTCAAGGTCGCCCTCGGGTTCCGTAGGAGCAGCGGCCGCGCCTGGCTCAGGCCGACCCGCGCCGCCGCCTCCGCGAACCCGGTCTCCAGGTACACCACCGGCAGCCCGGCGAGCAGCTCCTGGGTGCGCGGATCGAGCACGGCGCCCCCGCCGACCGCGACCACCCCGTCACTGCCGGCCAGGGCGCGGGCGACGGCGGCGCGTTCCAGCGCGCGGAACGCGGGCTCGCCGTCCTCGATGAAGATGTCGCTGACCGGCTTGCCCGCGTCCGCCTCGACCTGCGCGTCGGTGTCGGTGAAGGCGACGGCCAGGCGCTGCGCGAGCAGCGCGCCCACCGTGGACTTGCCCGCGCCCGGCGGGCCAATCAGGACCGCGACCGGGCTCACCGGATCACCAGGGCCTGCAGGTAGCCGGCCAGGTTCCTGCGCACCTCGGGCACGCTGTCGCCGCCGAACTTCTCCAGCGCCGCGTCGGCCAGCACCAGCGCGGCCATCGCCTCGGCGACCACGCCCGCGGCGGGGACCGCGGTCACGTCGCTGCGCTGGTGGATGGCCCGCGCCGGCTCCCCGGTCCGCACGTCCACGGTGCGCAGGGCGCGCGGCACCGTGGAGATCGGCTTCATCGCCGCGCGGACCAGGACTGGCTCCCCGGTGCTCATCCCCCCCTCGATGCCCCCCGCCCGGTTGGTACGGCGCCGCAGGCCACCTGGTCCCGGTTCGATCTCGTCATGCGCCTGCGACCCGCGCCGGCCTGCGGCGGCGAATCCCTCGCCCACCTCCACGCCCTTGATCGCGTGGATGCTCATCAGCGCCCCAGCCAGGCGCGCGTCCAGCCGCCGGTCGGCGTGGACGTGGCTGCCGATGCCGGGCGGCAGCCCGTGCGCGATCACCTCGATCACCCCGCCGAGCGTATCGCCGTCCTTGCGCGCCGCGTCGATCTCCGCGACCATCGCCGCGCTCGCGGCCGGGTCGAAGCAGCGGACCGGGTCCGCGTCGATCGCGGCAAGGTCCTCCGGCCCGGGCAGCGTGCCCGCCGGCGCCCGGACCGTCCCGATCGCCACGACGTGGCTCAGGATCCGCACCCCCAGCGCCTGGGCGAGGAACCTCCTGGCCAGCTCGCCGATCGCGACCCGCGCCGCCGTCTCCCGGGCGCTGGCCCGCTCAAGGACCGGCCGGGCGTCCGCGTGCCCGTACTTCTGCATGCCGGCCAGGTCGGCGTGGCCGGGACGGGGGCGGGTGAGCGGCTCACCGCGGGCCAGGCCGGCCAGGTCCTCCGGAGTGACCGGATCGGGCGACATGACCCGCTCCCACTTCGGCCACTCGGCGTTGCCGACCCGGATCGCGACCGGGCCGCCGAGCGTTCGCCCGTGCCGGACCCCCCCGGTGATCTCGGCCTCGTCCTGCTCGAACGCCATCCGGGCGCCGCGGCCGTGCCCTGCCCTGCGGCGGGCCAGCGCCGCGGCCACGTCCGCCGTGGTGACCTCGATCCCGGCGGGCAGCCCTTCGCAGATCGCCACCAGCGCACGGCCGTGCGACTCCCCGGCGGTCAGCCAGCGCAGCATGTGCCGATCCTGCCACGGACGGGCGCGTTCCCGGTCACGCGCCCGGGGCCACCACGACCGCGACGCCGCGCCGGATCCGGCCGCCGAGCCCGGTCATGACCGCGTTGCCGATGCCCGCGGCGGCGCCGTCCAGCCGGCGGCCGTCGCTTCCCGGCACGGGGGACACGGCGATCACCAGGTCGCCTCCGCCGGGCTCCGGCCAGAGCTCGAACGACCCGATCTCCGGGCGGCCCGCCACGGCGCGCGCGACGACTTCCCGCACGTCGGGATCGGACCACAGCGGGGGCGGAGCCTCGCCCCTGGCCAGCGCGGCCAGCCTGGCGCCCTCGACCGCGAGCGGGACCGGCCCTGCCACGTCGATGACAACCGCGCAGGACCGCGCCACCGCGTCCTGCCAGACCTGGCGCGCGGCCACCGGCAGCGGGCGCGCGCTCTCCTGCCAGCGGCGCAGCGGGTCCAGGCCGGTGAACGCCGGCAGCGCCGGCCGGCCGTCGCGGCCGATCAGCGTGGCGAAGGCCACGTCGGTGGCCCTCTCGCCGCGCCGGGCCGGCCGCAGCGACCCTGGATCGCCGGCTCTGGCCGGATCCGGCGAGGCCGGCCCGGCGGCCGTGGCCGTCACGGGCACCACGGGGACGAGCAGCCGGGCCGCGCTCAGGGCCGCCAGCGCGTCAGCCTCGGGCCTCCGGCCGGCGGCGTAGGCGGCGAGCGCGGCGGTCACCGCGGGGTCCGCGGAGCCGTCGTCGGAACCTCGCGGCGGGCCAGCGCCGTTGATCACAGGCACGGGGCAACTGTAGTTGAGCGCCAGCGCCTGTAGCTGAGCGCCAGCGCCCGGGCGCCATCCGGGCACTTGTGGCAGGAGGGCCGTGGGATGGCAACCAGGCACTTTATCTGGTCGTGCCATCCGGCCCGGATCAGGCGCCAGTACCCTGGCTCCAGCAGCAGGCAGCGCCTCTCGCGGACGTGTGAGTCCGTGACGAGCGAGATGAGAACCTCATGGAGCCGCATCCAAGCATGATCACAGGGGAGCGAGTGCGGAACATCCCTCGGCAACCACTGCTCATCGAGGCGGGGACGCCGATGTGCAAGCCGGTCCCGCCCCGGCTGGTGGAGCCCTACCTGACCGGGCGCAGGACGGTCATCGCCGGGTTCGCCTACCGCGCGGCGGACTGCGCGTTCAGCGGGCCGGGCGAGTACTACGAGGCGCTCGATCTGGGATACGAAGGCTCGGACTTCCTTCCCGACATGCCCGAGCTGTACCTGCTGCGCTGGCTGGCGACCGGACCGGGGGGCTACCTGGTGCCGTACTCGGTCCAGCACGGCGGCGACTGGACGGGCAAGCCGCCGTTCACCGGCACCGGCTACACCTCATGGGCGGTCCGCCCGATCCCGGAGTTCTACATCGACCTGATGCCGATACCGGTCGGGACCGAGATCCACCGGATCACCGCCGCCCAGGCAGACTTCATCGCGCGCTATGACGGCCAGGTCTGGCTGCGACCCGCCGAGGGGATCTGAGAACGATGCGATACCGACTGCTCGCCAGCTACCAGGGCGCCCCCTACGAGGTGGGCGTGGGGCCAACCGGCTCTGACGTCGTCTTGTTCGCCGCCTGCCCGCCGCCGGAGGACCTGCAGTTCGAGCCGGCCACCGGGCACTGGCGCAAGCCGGTCAGCCGGGCCGAGGTCCAGGCGTTGCACGAGTCCCGGCCGGTCGGCCTGTTCCGCGGCGACCGCTGCGTCGTCCTCGATGACCTGGGCGACCGGCTGCACATCGCCTACCTGGGACACGACGCGCTCCGGGCCGAGCAGCTCGGCTACTGGGAGGTCGACCGCGGCGTCTTCGAGCTGATCACGCCCCGGCAGGAGGTGACCGACATCGTGGAGCAGCGGCTGCCATTCCCGCCGCCTCCGCCGCCGGCGGTCCTCGGCCCGGGTCCCGACGCCCGGCAACACTCCGCGTCCCAGCCGCCGGAAGCGGTGCCCAACGGATATGCGCCGTTGCCGCCGCCGGAGACGGCGCAGGCCGCGAACGGCGGCGACTACGGATACCGCCAGCCCCCGGTGCCCGCCGGGCTCGCCGGCATCTCTTCCGGGCCGGCCACCTCCGCGCCGGCCGCCCCGCCCCCGGTCACCCCCGCGCCGGCCGCCCCGCCCCCGGTCACCTCCGCGCCGGCCGCCCCGCCCCCGGTCACCCCCGCGCCGGCCGCCCCGCCCCCGGCCCATTTCGCACCGGGCCCGGCGGAGGTGCTGCTGCCGCCCGTGCCCGAGCCGCCGCTTCCGGTTGAGGCGGAGGCTCGCCGGGCGAGCGCCGCCCGCCGGGGGCTGAAGGACCCCGGCGACGGGGTTGCCGGGCCGCTGCCCGACGGAGGCCCGCCTGCTCAGGGGGCACTCCCGCTGGCCGGCGGCCAGGCGCAGGCCGACCCGCGGCCGCCGGTGGCCGCTGGTCCGCAACCGGCACCGGCCGCCAGCCCGCAGCCGCAGCCCAGCCAGGCGGCCATTCAACCGCCGGCGGGCACGCCACCGCTGTCAGGGGCCGTCGGCCACGCCGTGGCCTCGTTCGGCCCGCCGGGCCAGTCAGGCTTGTCCGCGGCTGGCCACCAGCAGAGCATCTCCGAGCCGCCGCGTCCGCCAGCGGGCGGGCCGGACACGCTGCCCCAGGCCGTGCCATCGTGGATGCCGCAGAGGCCGGTGCCCTCGGCAGCCCCACCGCAGCCGGGAGACGGGCCTTCCCCCACCTCCGACGGACCTGCCCCGGATTCCCGGATCGCCGGAACGGCCGTGCTGCCGCCCCGCCCGGACCGGCTGGAGGCACCTGTCGTGCCCGCCGCCCCCGGAACCCCCGCGGAGCGGGTCAGTCCGGCGGCACCCGGCACCCCGCCCGCGGCCGGGCCCCAGCCGGTCCCGCCGCCCGCGCCGGCCCCGGCCCCGCCCCAGCCGGCCATCTCAGCCGCGCCCGGCGACCAGATCGACCCGGCCAGGCCCGGCCCGTTCGGCGCCCGCACCGCGGACGCCGAACCCGAGCCCCGGCTGTCCGCCGTGTCCGCCCCGCGGCGACGCCGGGCAACCAGGCGGCGGATGCCAACCCAGCGGATCTTCTCCGAGCTGGCTGCCCAGGCGGCCATCCCAGCGGGCGCTTACGCGATCGGCGAGGACGTCGACGGCGCCATGTGCCTGGTCCGGACCGAGGAGGGATTCGAGGTCTTCAACTCGGCAGGTGGCGCGAGGCACGAGGTCCGCGTGTTCACCGACGAGGAATCGGCCTATTTCTACTTGTTCGGGGTGCTTGTCGCCGAGGCGGTCCGGACCGGAGACCTCGCGCCGCGCCTGTAACCGGCACCGCGGCTGGCGGGCGGCGAGCAATCCCTCGATCCGCTTGAGGTCCCGTTCGGTGTCGATGTCGTCCGGTCGGCCTGTGTCGCCGCACTCCACCAGGGTCACCAGGTCCGGCCTGGCGCGCAGGAAGGCCCGTGCGCCGGCCTCCCCTACGGCAGCGGAGGCGACGGCGGCCCAGTGCCCGCGCGCGATCATCACGGGGTTGCGCGGCCGGCCCTCATAGCAGGCCACGGCCGCCCCTGCTCCCGCGGTGTGCGCGGCGATCAGCCGGCGGACCGATTCCGGCCCGATCAGCGGCTGGTCGACCAGCGCGATCACGACGGCGTCGCTGTCGCCGGGCAGCGCGGCCAGGCCGGCCCGCAGCGAGGAGGCCATTCCTGTGGCCCAGCCGGGGTTGCGAACCATGATCACGCCGGGTAGGTGAAGCTCGGCGGCGCCACTGACCACCACGACCGGGTCGGCTCCGCCATCTTTCAGCAGCGCGACGCCGCGCGCCGCCAGCGTCTGCCCGGCGAGCTCGACCAGGGCCTTCGGCCGCCCCAGCCTGCTGCCCTGCCCGGCGGCGAGGAGCAGGCCGGCCACGCGCGGCGGCCCGGGCGCGACGGCGGGATCCGCGTCAGCCGTGGTGGATCCGCCCGCCGGTCACGGTGAGCGGCCGGCCCGTGCCGCCCCACCTGAGCTGGATCAGCTCCGCGGCGATCGCCACGGCGGTCTCCTCCGGCGTCCGGGCACCCAGGTCGAGGCCGATCGGTGATCGCAGCCTGGCCAGTTCGTCCTCGGTCATCCCAGCCTCGCGCAGCCTCGCCAGCCGGTCCTCATGCGTGCGCCTGCTCCCCATCGCGCCGATGTAGGCAGCCGGCGCACGGAGCGCGACCTGCAAGACCGGCACATCGAACTTGGGGTCGTGGGTGAGCACGCAGATGACGGTGCGATCGTCGGTGACGGTCCTGGCCAGGTACCGGTGCGGCCAGTCGGTGACGACCTCGTCGGCGTCGGGGAACCTGGCCTTCGTGGCGAACACCGGCCGGGCGTCGCAGACCGTCACCCGGTATCCGAGGAACGCCCCGACCCGGGCGACCGCCGCCGCGAAGTCGATGGCGCCGAACACGAGCATCCGCGGCGGCGGGGCGAACGACTGCACGAAGACCGACAGGTCGTCGCGGCGCCGCTGCCCTTCGGGACCATACCGTCGCACGCCGGTCAGCCCCTGGGCGAGCATTCCCCGGGCATCGTCGTCAACCGCCTGGTCGAGCCGGTCACCCGCGCCCAGGGTGCCGCTCGCCGCGGGCTCACGGCCGGCCCGCCAGATCACCCGCCGGCTGCCGATCGCCCCGGGGCCGGCCACCACCGTGGCCACAGCCACCGGCTCGCCCGCGCGCACCGCGGCCGCGATCTCGCCGAGCTCGGGGAACCGCCCTGCGCTGACCGGCTCCACGAGGATGTCGATGATCCCCCCGCAGGTCAGGCCCACGCTGAAGGCAGTGTCGTCGCTGACGCCGTACCTCTGGAGCACCGGCTGGCCGCTGGCGCAGACCTCGCCGGCCAGCTCGTAGACCGCGCCCTCGACGCAGCCGCCCGACACGCTTCCGACAACCTCGCCGGCCGAGGAGACCGCCATCGCCGCGCCCGGCTCCCGGGGCGCGCTCGAGAACGTCTGCACCACGGTGGCCAGGCCGAACGTATCCCCCGCGTCCCACCACTTGATGACCTGGTCAAGGATGTCCCGCACGCCCGCCCGCCTTCAGTCCGTTGGATCCCAGCCTATGTCGGGTGCGCACGGGCGGCGAGGGCGCGTCAGCGGGCGGCGACCCGGCGGATGCGCTGGCCGATGCCGAGGAAGGCGACCAGCACGCACGCCAGGTAGGTCAGGTAGACCGCCGCCTGCAGCACGGTCGGGCTCTGCGCGTAGCCGAGGAAGCTGTGGGCGATGTCGCCGAGGGCGCTGTCCTCGCTCAGGATCGAGCCGGTGTGCCAGAGCGGATGCCTGCCTATCGGCAGCCAGCCCAGCTGCTGCAGGTTCTGCACCGCGTCGACGAGCAGCCCGGCGGCGAAGATCATCAGCAGCGACCCGACCACCGCGAAGAACCGGCCCACGTTGATCCGGTGCCCGAGCCGGTACATCGTGAACGCGATGCCCAGCGCGATGGCCAGGCCGATCAGCCCGCCCGCCAGCATCCCGGCCCGGTGCGCCGAGGAGAACGCGATCGCCAGGGTGAACACCACCGTCTCCACGCCCTCCCGGCCAACCGCCTGGAAGGCCAGCAGCGCGAGCCCGACCCGGGTGGCCCGGCCGGCCGGGCGCCCCGGGGGCGCGCTGCCCGCGTCAGTGCCGCCGGCGCCGACGTCGGCGGCGCTCATGCCGCCGGGCCGCCTCGCCGGGCCCTGGGTCCCCGCCGTCACCGCGACCGCATCCGTCACCGCGACCGCATCCGTCATCGCGGCCGCATCCGTCAGCTCCGCCCGGGCGGGCGGCGGCTCCAGGGCGCCGCCGCGGTCCTGCCCGAGCACCGCGCCGAGCCGGGACGAGAGCTCGGACTTCAGGCCGCGCGCATGCGAGCGCATCCAGAACGTCATGTAGGTCAGCAGCACGGTGGCCAGCAGGAACGTGGCCGTCTCGAAGATCGTCTGCACCCGCGAGCCCGCGTAGGTCCGGACGGTGAGGTACGCGGCGACGCCTCCGGCGGCGGCGAGCCCGAGCGCCGCGCCCACCCCGGCGAAGACGTCCCCGAAGTACCGTCGCTGCCCGGTGCGGCTGAGGTAGGCCAGCAGGATCGCGACGATCATGCTCGCCTCGACTCCTTCGCGCAGGAAGATCACCAGGGTGGCAAGCATGGGCGTCGGTCCTCCCGTCGGCGGCTGGCTGAGGTTAGGCTAGCCTAACTTATTCGTTCCGCCGAGGGCCACCGGGGTCGTGGCCTCGCGGGGCCCGCGGCCGGCGGGGGGAGCGGGACCGGCGGCGCCCGCCCGGACGCTCCGTAGCACGAGCGCGGTGTCCAGCGCGGCAAGCACAGCCTCCCAGCCCTTGTCCTCCGCGCTGCCCGCCGCGCCGCAGCGATCCCACGCCTGCTGCACCGTGTCACAGGTGAGCACGCCGTTGCCGACCGGCGTCCCGGTGTCCAGCGCCACCCTGGTGAGCCCGTAGGTGACGGCATCGCACACATGGTCGAAATGCGGCGTGCCGCCCCTGATCACCGCGCCAAGGCACGCCACCGCATCGTGAGCCCTGGCCAGTTCGGCGGCGACGACCGGCAGCTCGAGCGCGCCCGCAACCCGGACCACCGAGGGAGATCCGATCCCGCAGGCGGCGGCCGCCGCCCCCGCCCGCGTCAGCAGCACATCGGTGATCGGCGCGTGCCACCTGGCGGCGACGATCGCCAGGCGCAGGCCGGCCGCGTCGAACGGCTCCGCGCCCGGGCGGCCCGCCCCGCTCATCCGGCGCTCCCGGACCGGACCCTTACGGCGGCCACGTCGCTCCGGGGCTCGGAGATCTCGATCCGGTGGCCGAGCCGGTCCCGCTTGGCGATCAGGTACCGCAGGTTGTGCGGGGTCTGGATGACCGGGAGCGACACGGTCCCGGTGACCTTGAGCCCGAAGTCGGCCAGGCCCTTGACCTTCGCCGGGTTGTTGGTCAGCAGCCGCAGCGACTCCACGCCGAGGTCGGCGAGGATCTGCGCGCCAGTGGAGTAGTCCCGCGCATCCACCGGCAGGCCGAGCTCGGTGTTGGCGTCGACCGTGTCCGCGCCCTCGTCCTGGAGCTGGTAGGCGCGCAGCTTGGAGAGCAAGCCGATGCCGCGGCCCTCGTGGCCGCGCAGGTAGAGCACGACGCCCCGGCCCTCGGCGGCGATGGCGGCCATCGCCGCGCTCAGCTGGCTGCCGCAGTCGCACCGCTGCGACCCGAACACGTCCCCGGTGAGGCACTCCGAGTGCATGCGCACGAGCACGTCGGGCGGCGCTGGCGCGGCAGCGTCCCTCGCGGGCTGGCCGGGCACGTCGCCGAGCAGCAGCGCCAGGTGCTCGGTCCCGTCCATCAGGTTCTGGTAGCCGATGGCCCGCCACAGCCCGTGGGCGTTGGGCACGCGGGTCTCGGCGACCCGGGTCACCATCCGTTCCCGGTGCCGGCGGTACTCGATGAGCTGGGCGATCGAGATCAGCGCCAGGCCGTGCGAGTCGGCGAACTCACGCAGTGCGGGAAGGCGCGCCATCGTCCCGTCATCGTTCACCACCTCGGCGAGGACCCCGGCGGGCGGCAGGCCGGCCAGCCGCGCCAGATCGACCGCCGCCTCCGTGTGCCCGGGCCTGCGCAGCACGCCGCCGTCGGTGTAGCGGAGCGGGAACACGTGCCCGGGCCGGACCAGCTCGTAGGGCTCGGTCGCCGAGTCGACCAGCGCCCGCACCGTCCTCGCCCGGTCGGCCGCCGAGATCCCGGTCGTGACGCCGTCGCGGGCATCGACGCTGACCGTGAACGCCGTCCGCATCCGCTCGGTGTTCTGGCTGGTCATCAGCGGGATCTGGAGCCGGTCGAGGTCCTCGCCGAGCATCGGCACGCAGATCACGCCGCTGGTGTGCCGGATCGTGAACGCGAGCAGCTCCGGGGTGGCCTTGCTCGCCGCGAAGATGATGTCGCCCTCGTTCTCCCGGTCGGCGTCGTCCACCACCACGACCGGCCGGCCGGCCGCGATCTCGGCGATCGCCCGCTCGACGCTGTCCAGGCCGACGCCGTCGATCCGCGCCGCGGCGCCTGGCGCGCTCACCGCGGATCCCCGGCGGCGGGCCGGGCGGCCGAAAGGCCCGCGGCCGCAGGCAGCCGGCCGTGCCATGCCAGCAGCCGCTCGGTGTACTTGGCGAGCACGTCGACCTCGATGTTCACCACCGACCCGGGATTCCGGGCCCCGAGCGTGGTCCGCGCCAGCGTCTGCGGGATGAGGCTCACCTCGAACCAGTTCTCGCCGCCCGGCCGCGGGCCGGCGCCCCCGGCCTCGCTGACCGCAGACACGGTCAGGCTGACGCCGTCGACCGCCACCGAGCCCTTCTCGGCCAGGTACCGCGACAGCCCCGGGCCCACGCCAATGCGCAGCACCTGCCAGCCATCGGCAGCCCGGCGCCCGGCGACGCGGCCGGTCCCGTCCACGTGCCCTTGCACGATGTGGCCGTCCAGCCGGGCGGCGGCCGGCACTGGCCGCTCCAGGTTGACCGGGTCGCCGGGGGCCAGCGCGCCGAGCCCGCTCCTGGCCAGCGTCTCCCCCATCACGTCCGCGGTGAACCTGCCGCCGGCGGCCCGGGTGACCGTCAGGCAGACGCCGTTGACCGCGACCGAGCCGCCCGGCTCAAGGCTCGCCGCGATGACAGGGCACCCGACCGTCAGCTGCGCCGACTCGGCGCGCCGTTCGAGCGCGGCGACGGTCCCGAGCTCCTCGATGATTCCGGTGAACACCGCGCCCCTCCCGCCGTCCTGGCCCCGGGGCGCGCCGACGCGCGATCTCGCGGCCGCATGCGGCCGCGCGCGTGCTGCCTCCCATCCGGACTTTCACCGTCGGTACCGGGATCCCACCGGTTCAGCCGGCCGACGCGGCGGCGCTCCCGGGAGGTCCGGGACGCCCGCTGCGCGGCCGGGTCGCGGACTGTCACCGCCGGTTCGGAGTTGCACCGACCCCGGAGCACGCCTTTCCTGTGCAAACCAGTATGCCACGGCCCCGCGGCCCGCCCGGGCCCGCGCGGGCCGAGGAGGCACCGGCCGGCGCCCGCGGCGCCCGCCGGCGGGCCCCGCCCGCTACCGGGCCGCCGCTCCCCGCCTGGCGAGGGCGTCCACGAGCACCGCCGCCAGCAGCACGACGGCCGACCAGATGTTCTGGGCCGCCGGGCCCAGGCCGAGCAGGAACAGGCCGTTGAAGATCACGCCGACCACGAGCCCGCCGAGGACCGCGCCCACCATCCGGCCGCGGCCGCCGAACAGGCTGGTGCCGCCGATCACGGCCGCCGCTACCGCGTAGAGAACGTACTGGCCGCCCTGGAAGTTGTTGGACATCGACTGCAGGTTCGAGGCGTAGATGAGGCCGCTGATGCCGGCGGTCAGGCCGCAGAGGGTGAACGCGAGGACCTTGATCCGGCCGACGTTGATGCCGGCCCGGCGGGCGGCCTCGGCGTTCCCGCCGATCGCGTAGACGTACCGCCCGAGCCTGGTGCGGTTGAGCAGCACGGTGAACGCGACGAGCAGCGCGAGGATCAGCACCACGGCCCACGGCACGCCGGCGATGACCGTGGCGCTCAGGCTCCTGTTGATGTTGCTCACCAGCACCACGGCGACGCCCACGAGCGCCATCATCGCGATCTTCAGCAAGGTCACGCTGAGCGGCGGGGCGGCAAGCCGGTTCGCCCGCCTGCGGGCATCCCGGACGATCATGAAGACGGCGGTGGCCGCGACCGCGGCGAGCATCACGACCCAGCTGGCCACCGGGCTCAGCGAGCCGTACTCGATGTCGGCGAGGATGTTGTTGGTCAGCGAGATCGTGCCGCCCGAGTTCGGCGCCGCGGTGTTGATCAGGAACAGCAGCAGGCCGAACCCGCACAGGTACCCGGCGAGGGTGACCACGAACGAGGGCAGCCCCAGGCGGGTCACGATCAGGCCCTGGACGCCGGCGTAGGCGGAGCTGAACGCCAGGCCGGCCAGGACGGCGAGCCAGAGCGGGAACGGGTGCGCGAGCAGCCAGAGCGTGATCACGGCGCCGAGCGCGGCGTTGTAGCCGACCGACAGGTCGATCTCCCCGAGCAGCAGCACGAAGACCTCGGCCATCCCGAACGTCACCAGGAACGCCGCCTGGGTCATCAGGTTGACCAGGTTGCCCGCCGACAGGAAGCGGGCGTTGCGGACCTGGAAGTAGATCACGATCCCGATCAGCCCGATCACGACCGGCAGCACGCCGCTCTCTCCGCTGCGGATCCGCCGGAACCAGATCCGCGCGTACTCGCCGAACGAGTCCGCGATGAGGTCGGGCGCCCCGACGCCGGTGACGTCGACCGGCGCGGCGGACTCGGGCTCGGCCGCGACCACCGCCCGCCGCCCGCCGGGCGTCGGCTCCTGCGTGGGCACTGCCATGGCTAGACCTCCCAGCCGGTGTCCGGCGCCGCGGGCAGCGCGCCCTCACGGGAGCTCGCGCCACTGCCCCGGCGCAGGGACGTGCCCGTCGTCATGATGTCGACCACCGACTGCCGGTCGAACTCGGCGGCCGGGCCGTCCGCGACCAGCCGGCCGAGGTAGAGCACGGCGATCCGGTCGGCGACGCGGAACACGTCGTTGAGATTGTGCGAGATCACGATCACCGCGTGCCCGCGCTGGGCCAGCCGCGTGATCAGGGCGAGCACGAGCTCGGTCTGGCTCACCCCGAGCGCCGCGGTGGGCTCGTCCATGATGACGAGCTGGGCCTCCTGCATGACCGCCCTGGCGACCGCCACCGACTGGCGCTGGCCGCCGGAGAGCGAGCCGACGGTCTGCCGGACCGAGCGCACGGTGGTCACCGCCAGGTCGGCGAGGGTGCGCCTGGCGGTCAGCTCCATCGCGACCTCGTCGAGCAGGCCGAACTTGCGCGGCTCGTGCCCGAGCATCATGTTCTGCACGATGTCCAGGTTGTCGCAGAGCGCCAGGTCCTGGTACACGGTCGCGATGCCGAGCGCCGAGGCGTCCCGCGGCGTGCGCACGTGCACCGGGTGGCCCTTCCAGATGATCTCGCCCTCGCTCGGCTCCCAGATGCCCGCGACGCACTTGATCAGCGTGGTCTTGCCGGCGCCGTTGTCACCGACGAGCGCGGTCACCTGCCCGGCCGGCACGTCGAGGTCCACGCCGGAGAGCGCCTGCACCGGCCCGAACCGCTTGCCGAGCCCCCGCAGCCGCAGCAGCGGCGCTCCGCCGGCCCGGCCGTCGCCGGCCGCGTGCCGCTGGCCCGGCCCGCCCTGGCCGGACGGTGCCCGGCCCGCCGCGGCGGGCCGGGCACCGTCCGAGGGCGTCACCACTGCCGGAGGCCTTCGCTGCCCCGAGCGATCATTCCTACCCCGAGATCCCGGCCGCCTGGCAGGCCGCCTTGTACTTGGCCGTGCACAGCTGCGATGCGGGCACGAAGTTGTCCGCGATGACCGTGCTCGCCATATTCGACGTCGTCACCCAGGTGGGAGTCAAGAGCACGGACGGCACCGCGACGTGCGACGTGGTGTCCATCGTCGTCCCGTTCGCCAGCGCGGCCGGCGGGGTCACCCCGGCCCGCAGGTACATCGCGAGCGCGGCCGCGGCCTGCGCCTCCAGGTAGATCGGCTTGTAGACGGTGCCGCACTGGTACCCGGCCAGGATGTTCTGCAGGCCGACCAGGGTGGCGTCCTGGCCGGTCACCGGGAACGTCCTGGGCTTGATCCCCTTCTTCTGCAGGTAGCTGATGATCGGCGCCGCGTTCTCGTCATTGGGCGACAGCAGCGCGTTGATGCTCGGATGCGCGGTGAACTGCTGCTGGAACTCGGTCAGCGCGGTCGGCGGGTCCCAGGTTCCCGGAGCCTTGCCGACCTCCTTCCACTTGCCCGACTTGAACAGCGGGCCGAGGACCGCGTTGTAGCCCTCGCCGAAGAGCGTGGCGTTGTTGTCCGTCGGCGACCCGTACATGACGAGGACGTTCGGGTGGGCGACGTGCCAGGCGCTCACGCACTGCACCAGGCCCTGGCCGAGCAGGTTGCCGACCTTGACGTTGTTGAAGCTGACGTAGTACTTGCGGCTGCCGCCGAGGGTGAGCCGGTCGTAGTCGATGACGGCCGCGCCGTGCGCCGCCGCGTACTTCTCGATCGCCGCGCCGACGCCGGAGTCGAGCGGGTCCATGATCAGGACGGTGGCGCCCTTGGTGATGGCGGTCTGCGCGTCACTCAGCTCCGTCGCATCGCTGCCCTGGGCATTCTGGACGGTGAACTGCGAGGCCGACAGCCCGGCCGCCTCCAGCGCCTTGGTCAGGTACGGCGCGTCGAACTCGGTGTACCTGGCCGAGGACACCGTGTCGGGAAGGATGACCGCGACGTTCCCCTTGCCGATCTTGGCGAGCGGCTTGAGCTCGGCCATTACGGAGAACGTGCGGTTGAACTGCGTGGCCGAGATCTGCGGCACAGCGACGCTGCTGTGGCTGCCGCCAGAAGGCTTGTTCGATGAACTGCCGCAGGCCGCGGCGACGACGGCCAGGCCCGCGACCGTCGCCGTGAGGGCGACCTTCCTGGTTACTTGCTGCAACTGCACCACCCGCTTCGTCGTGCTGGCTGGATCGGCCGCCAGTGACCGGACCGGCGCCATGCCGCCCGCCTCCGGCGGGCGCCCGCAGCCGCCTGTCGAGCTGAACTCTAGAAGTCGCGGGATGAACGTGGCCGTTAACATCTGCCGCACGGCATGAAAATTCCATTAACGCGAGCCTATTGGCGGAATACGCCGGGCCGCGGTGGCCGCCGCCGCGCGCGATGGTCCCGCCCCGGCTCGACGGCCCCGCCCCGCGGACCCGCTCCGCCCGGCCGCTCGCTCCGGCTGGCCGGGCTAGTCCGGTGCGAACCGGTACCCGGCCCGCGGCTGGGTCAGGATCAGCGGCACACCGCCCTCGTCCTCCAGCTTCGAGCGGAGCCTGCGCACGTAGACCCGCACGTACTCGGTCTCGGTCTCGTAGCCGTGCCCCCAGACCCGGCGCAGCAGGTGCGCGTGGGTGAGCAGCTTGCCCCGGTTGGTGACGAGCTCGCGGAGCAGGGCGAACTCGGTCGGCGTCAGGTGCACCCGCTCCCCGCGCCGCAGCACCTGCTCGCTGGCGAGGTCGATGCGCAGGTCGCCGACCTCGATGACCTGGGAGGCGGCCGGCGGTGGCGGGGCGGGCCTGGTCCGGCGGAGGGTGGCCGTGATCCGGGCGAGCAGCTCCTCGATGCTGAACGGCTTGGTCATGTAGTCGTCGGCGCCCATGTTCAGCGCGGTGACCTTGTCGCGCTCGCCGCCCCTGGCCGAGACGACGATGATCGCGACCCCGGAGCGCTCCCGCATCTGCCGGCACAGCTCGAACCCGTCCGCCTCGGGCAGCATCAGGTCGAGCAGGACGATGTCGGGAGCCTCGGTGTCCAGGAGCTGGAGGGCCCGCGACCCGTCCGCGGAGATCACCGTGTCGAAGCCGCGCACGGCCAGGTTGGACCGGATGAGGTCCACGATGTTCGGGTCGTCCTCCACGAGCAGGGCCCGCGTCCTGCCGTGCTGGTCAGCCATTAGCTGCCACCCCCCTCCGCGCCCGCCCGCCCGGCCGTCCGCGCCCCGGCGCGGCACGCGCCGCCCGCCCGGCCACGGCGGGCCACTCGGGCACCGCCGTGCCGGGCCTCGTGCCGTCCTCCCCGCGGGCGCCGTCCTCGACCGGCAGCAGCACCACGAAGCACGTGCCCGCATCCGCCGGCCGCACGTCGATCCGGCCGCCGTGCGCGGCCACGATCCCCCGGGCGATCGACAGGCCAAGGCCGGCCCCGGCGCTCCTGGTCCGCCGGCCCCGCCTCGGCTCGAACGGCGCGGCCGCCACCTCGGGGGGCAGGCCGACTCCGTCGTCGGCGACCGTCACGGCCACCATCCCGGCGCCGGCTGGCTCGGCGCGCACCCGGACCGCGGTCCCCGGCGGGTTGTGAGCGAAGGCGTTGCCGAGCAGGTTCACGAAGACCTGCTCCAGGCGGTCGTGATCGGCCCAGACCACCGGCAGCCCGGGGGCGCAGGAGATCCCGACGGCCGCCGAGCGCTCCGGCGGCAGGCACGCCGCGGCCGCCTCGAGCACCAGGGAAAGGTCGCACCAGTCCGGCTGCAGCCGCAGGATGCCGAGCTCGATCGCGGAGAAGTCGAGAAGGTCGTCGACGAGCCTGCCGAGCCTGGCGGACTCGGTGGCGATCCGGGCGAGGAACCGCTGCTGCGAGTCGGCGTCCCAGGTCACGTCGGGCTGCAGCAGGCTGGTCGCGTAGCCGCGGATGGCGGTCAGCGGGGTCCTCAGCTCATGGCTGAGCCGGGTGAGGAACTCGCGCTGGAGCTCCTGCGACCGGCGCAGCGCCGTGGCCTCCTGCAGCGCCAGGCCAGCCTGCTCCCGTTCGAGCGCCAGGCGCAGCGAGTGCGCCGCGTCCTCGGCCAGGACCGCCGCTTCCGTGGTCGGCGGCCCGGACCGCCAGCTCGCCAGCAGCACGCTCGGGCCGCCCGGCGCGCCGAACGTGACCGCCAGGTACCAGCGGCCGTCCTCGCCGGGTATCTGCCGCGCCGTCCCGTCGTGCCGCTGGTCGAACAGGTCGGTGACGGCGGGCAGCCCGCCGCGGGGCCTAGGCGGCGCCCGGCGCATCCGCTCGCCTCCGCCGACGGCGCGGGCACGGCACCTCGGCTCCCCCTCCGCCGACCAGGTGAGCAGCCGGACCTCGTCGGCCTGCAGGCCCGCGCAGAGCGCCTGGAGGGCGATGCCGAGCCCCTCGCCCACGGCGATCGGGCCGGCCAGCGTCTCGAGGACCTCCCGGATCGTCTCCAGCACCCGGTTGCGCTCGGTGACCTCGTCCAGCAGCCGGTCCCGTTCGATCGCGCTCGCCGCGTAGCCGGAGTAGACGGTGACCAGGTCGAGCTGGTCCCGCTCGGGCTTGCCCGGCACGTCGCTGAATCCGGTGATCACGCCCGCCAGCCCATCGCGGGCGAGGACGGGCACCGACCAGGAGCTGGCGATGCCGCAGGACGCCGCCAGCGCGGCGAACGGGCCCCAGCCGGCCGCGGCGTCCTCGACGATCACCGGCCTGGAGACGGAGGCGGCCAGGCCCACCGGGCCGCCGTCCGGGCCGGCGGGCAGCCTGGACCACCGGGCGAGCAGGGCATCGGGCAGCCCGAACGAGGCCGCGCAGGCCAGCTCGCCGCCGGCCGCCAGATGGATGCACAGCCGGTCGGAGCCCAGGGCGGCGCCGAGCGCGGACAGGATCAGCGACAGGCTGGACGACGGGTCGGCGGCGACCAGCCGGCCGGTGAGTCCGTGCAGCCGGGTCAGCTGGCGCCGGGGCGAGGAGTCCAGCTCCTGGCCGGACAGCAGCGCGGCGACCTCGTCGGGGTGGACGGCCGCGGGATCGGCCTCGGCCGCGACGCGGCCGTGGCGCAGCACCACGATGCGGTCCGCGAGCCGGAACATCAGGTCGATGTCGTGGCAGGCGATCACGATCGTCGTCGCCCGCTCCCGGAGCGCGGCGATCAGCTCCTCCACCTGGGCGGCATGCCGCAGGCTCAGCGACGCGGTCGGCTCGTCGAGCAACAGCAGCGCGGGCTCTCCCACCATCGCCCGGGCGATGGCGACCAGCTGGCGCTGGCCGCCGGACAGGGCGCGGATCGTGCGGGTGGTGTCGGCCAGCGGGATGCCGAGCCTGGCGAGCAGCGCGGCGGCGTCGGCGTGCATCCGCACGTCCGACAGGAGCTGACGGCGGCGCTCGCGGCCGAGCAGCAGGTTCGACGCGATGTCCAGGTTCTCGCACAGCGCCAGGTCCTGCCAGACGACGCCGACGCCGCGCCTGGCGGCCGACAGCGGGTCGGGCGGCAACGGCCGCCCGCCCAGCAGGATCTGGCCGCTGGTCGGCGCGATGTCGCCGGCCAGGCAGCGGACCAGCGTGGTCTTCCCCGCGCCGTTCTCCCCGGCGAGGGCGACCACCTCGCCGGGCATGACCTCAAGGTCAACCCCGTCGAGCGCGCGGACCGAGCCGAAGCTCACCGCGAGCCCGGAGACGGCCACGAACGGGGCGGTGCCGCCCGCGGCCTCGGAGCCGTCGCCGGCGCCCGCGAGGTCGCCGATGCGGTCGGCCGGCGGGTTCATGGCCCCATTCTGCCCGGAAGCCCGGTCCCGCCCGAATCGGCCGGCGAGGGCCGCTACGGGAGCTTCCAGTCGATCTCCTCGCCGCCCAGCCTCCGGAGCATCTCGTTGGCCCGGCTGAACGGCCGGGAGCCGAAGAACCCCTGATCCGCCGACATCGGGCTGGGGTGGGCCGACTCCACCAGGCCGGCGCCGCGCAGCAGCGGCGCCAGGCTCCGCGCGTCCCGGCCCCACAAGATCGCCACCAGCGGGCCGGGCCGGGCGGCCAGCGCCCGGATCGCCTGCTCGGTCACCGCCTCCCAGCCCTTGCCGCGATGCGACCCCGGCTTGCCGGGCTGGACGGTCAGCACCCTGTTGAGCAGGAGCACGCCCCGCTCGGTCCACGGGCTCAGGTCGCCGCTGGATGGCACCGGGTAGCCGAGGTCGTCGGCGTACTCGCGGAAGATGTTCACCAGGCTGCGCGGCAGCGGCCGCACGCCCGGGGCCACCGAGAAGCTCAGCCCGACCGGGTGGCCGGGCGTCGGGTACGGGTCCTGGCCCACGATCAGCACCCGGACCTGGTCGAACGGCTGGGTGAACGCGCGCAGCACCAGGTCGCCCGCGGGCAGGTAGGACCGGCCGGCCGCCACCTCGGCGCGCAGGAAGTCCCCGGCCGAGGCGATCTGGCCGGCCACCGGCGCCAGCGCCCGCGCCCATCCCGGCTCGACGATCTCCTCAAGCGGCCTGCGCGTCACGGCATCCGACTGTAGCGGGCCGGCCACCCCGGCGACGCCGGATCGGGGGAGGGCCAGCCGCCCGGCGCACCGCAGCCGGGAGGACGGGATGACCCCCGCGCGGGCGGGGACGACACCACCATCGCGGACGGGTGGGCCGATCAATCCGGATGACCCCCGCGCGGGCGGGGACGACGCTCGCTGACCTGGTGCATCATCCGCGCGTGGCTGGGCCGCCGTCGGCCGCGCCGGGAGCGGGGCGGCCGGCCAGCGCGTCCTGCGCCGCGGACCTCAGTGCCTTCACGGCGGCGGCGGGGTCCTGGGCGCCGAACACCGCGGTGCCCGCCACGAACACGTCCGCGCCGGCCTGCGCGCAGCGCCCGATGGTCTGCTCGTCCACCCCGCCGTCCACCTGGAGCCAGATCTCGCCGCCATGCCGGGCGATCAGCTCGCGCGCCCGCCGGACCTTCGGCAGCACAAGGTCGAGGAACGGCTGGCCGCCGAAGCCCGGCTCGACGGTCATGATAAGCAGCATGTCCACCTCGCCGAGCAGGTCGGCGTAGGGTTCGACCGCCGTTCCCGGGTTGACCGCCAGGCCCGCCCGGGCGCCGGCGGCCCGGATCGTCCGGAGAGTCCGGACCGGGGCTGCCGCGGCCTCGGCGTGGATCGTCACGTTCTCCGCGCCGGCCCGCGCGTAGTCGGGCGCCCACCGGTCCGGGTCGGAGATCATCAGGTGGCAGTCGAGCGGCAGCGCGGCGTGCCTGCGCAGCGCGGCCACGACCGGCAGGCCAACCGTCAGGTTCGGGACGAAGTGGCCGTCCATCACGTCGACGTGCAGCCAGTCGGCCACGCCCGCCACTGCGGCGGCCTCGTCGGCCAGCCGGGCGAAGTCGGCGGCCAGCAGGCTCGGCGAGATCCGCACGCTCATGACATGCCGCAGTCTACGGGCGCACTCGGCCGGGCGATGTCCCCGCCATCCGCTAGGTTCGCGAAGGTACGCCAGTCCGCGGAGCTCGAGCGCTCCGGCGAAGGAGGGCACGTGCTGGACACCGAGGCACCGGGCCGGCTGCTCGACCGGGTGCGCAAGCTGCTGGCCAAGGCCGAGGCCGACGGCGTGACCCCGCAGGAGGCGCAGGCCCTGACCGCCAAGGCCGCCGAGCTGATGGCCAGGTACGGCATCGACCGGGCGCTGCTCGCCGCCGACCGGCCCGAGACGGACCGGCCGGCCAACCGCATCGTGGACATCGACAATCCGTGGGGCCGCGAGAAGGCGCACCTGCTCTGCGGGCTCGCCGGCGCGCTGCGATGCCAGTGCGTGCTGCTCACCGGCCGCCGGCCGGGAAGCCGGGTGCATGTCTTCGGATTTGCCTCCGACATCGAGCGGACCGACCTGCTCTACACCTCGCTGCTGGTCCAGATGTGGCACGGCCTGGCCGCCGCGCGGGTCCCCGGGCACAGCCGGAACCCGCGGGCCTGGCGGCGGAGCTGGCTGCTCGGCTTCGCCACCGCGGTGATCGCGCGGGTCCGCGACGCCGAGCTGCGGGCAGCGCGCGGCGCCGGCGCGGGCCGGCCGGGCTCATCCGAGCGCGCCGCGCTCGTGCTCGCCGACCGGTCCGCGATCGTGCGGCGGCAGGTCGCGCTGGCGTACCCGGTGACGCGGATGTCCAAGGTCACCTACACCGGCAGCGGGTACGGTGACGGCTACGCCGAAGGGCAGCGCGCCGACATCGGCAGCGGCCGCCTGCGGCCCGGTCACGCGCGCGCCCTGGCCGGCCCGCCCGGCTAGCCGCCGCCGCGGGCGCGGACCCGCAGCAGCGCCACGAAGATCGCATCGGTCCCGTGCCGGTGCGGCCAGAACTGCGCGTAGCGCTGGTGCGGCCCGGGGCAGCGCAGCCCGGGGACCTCGGGGAGGCAGCCGGGCGCGTCCAGCACCTCGACCCCGCGGTGCCCGGCGAGCACGTCGCCGACCACGGACCTGGTCTCGGCGACGTGCGGCGAGCAGGTGACGTAGGCGACCACCCCGCCGGGCCGCGCGGACCGGATCGCGGCCGCGAGCAGCGCCCGCTGGAGGCCGCCGAGCGCCGCCACGTCCTCCGGGCGGCGCCGCCAGCGGGCCTCGGGCCGACGCCGCAGGCTGCCCAGGCCGGAGCACGGGACGTCGGCCAGCACCAGGTCGAAGATGCCGGGCCGCCACGCGGGCCGCGTCCCGTCGGCGACCAGGACGCGCCAGGCGGCCGCTCCCGGCACGCCCGCCGCGCCCCCAGCGCCCCCGGCACCGCCGGGCCTGCCCGCGGGTCCCCGGTCTCCGGCCGGGGCCCGCGACGCGACGAGCGGCGCGAGCGCCCGCGCGACCAGCCGGGCGCGGTGGGCGCGGACGTCGGCGGCGACCAGGAAGGCACCCGCCTGCGCGGCCAGGCCGGCCAGCAGCCTGGCCTTCCCGCCCGGGCCCGCGCACAGGTCCAGCCACCGGCCGCCGGCTGCGCCGGCCGCCGACGCGGCCCTGGCCAGCGCCAGGACCGCGAGCTGGCTCGCCTCGTCCTGAACCCCCGCCCGGCCCTGCGCGAGCGCGGGGACCGCACCCGGCTCCCCCGCCAGATGCGCCCCGTACGGGGACCACCTGGCCGGGGCGGCCCCGGCGGCGGCCAGCTCGGCGGCGTCCGACAGGCCGGGAACCGCCGCGAGCGTCACGCCGGGCGGCTGCCGGTCGGCCGCGAGGGCACGCTCGGTCTCCGCCAGCGCGCCCGGCGGCTGATCCCCGAGCGCCTCCGCGATCGCGGCCACGATCCAGCGGGGATGGCTGTACCGCACCGACAGGTGCCCGACCGGGTCGGCGGCCCGGTCGGGCGCGACGATCTGGAGCCAGGAAGCCAGGTCGTGGGTGGCGACCCGGCGCAGCACCGCGTTGACGAAGCTGGCCCGCCGGCGGCCGGCGGCCTGCACGGCCAGGTCCACCGCGGTGGCGACCGCCGCGTGCGGCGGCGTCCGCATCCCGAGGATCTGGTGCGCGCCGAGCCGGAGCAGGTCGAGCACCTCGTCGTCGATCGCCGCGGGCTCGCGGTCGGCGCACGCGGCGATGATCGCGTCGTACTGGCCGCGCCCGCGCAGCGTGCCGTACACCAGCTCGGTGGCCAGTGCGGCGTCCCTGCCGCTCAGCCCGTGCCTGCGCAGCGCGGCGGCCAGCAGCAGGTTGGCATAGGCGTCACGGGAGGTCACCGCGCTGATCACGTCGAACGCCACCCGCCGGGCGGCCAGGCCGGGGCCAGCCATCTCAGCCCAGCACCAGCGGCGCGCCGCCGGGCCGCAGGCCCCGCACCCAGTCAAGCGCGGGCATCAGGCGCCGGCCGGCCGGCTGGACGTCGCCGAGGGCCACCGGCACCGTGGCGGTCCCGACCAGGACCCGGGCGGGCTCGACGGCGATCTCCCCCGGCGCCAGGCGGGCGGGCGTCGCAGGCGGCGGCTGGCCGGTCCCGGCGGTCCCGCCGGGGGTGGTCACCGGGGCCACCGGTCCCAGCTTGATCGTCGCCTCGCCCAGGGCGGTCCACGCTCCCGGCGCCGGCGTGCACGCCCTGACCAGCCGGTCCACGGCGATCGCGGGGAGCTTCCAGTTCACCCGGGCGTCCTCGCGCCCGAGCTTGGGCGCGTAGCTGATCCCGTCGCTCGGCTGCTCGCGCGGCACGAGCTGGCCAGACTCGATCCCGTCCAGAGTGGCCACCAGGAGCCGGGCGCCGCTGGCGCTCAGCCGCGCGAGCAGGTCCCCCGCGGTGTCGCGGTCCCTGATCGGCTCGGTGACCATGCCGAACACCGGTCCGGCGTCGAGCTCGGCGACCAGCCGGAAGGTCGTCGCCCCGGTGATCTCGTCCCCGTGCAGGATGGCGTGCTGCACCGGGGCGGCGCCGCGCCAGGCGGGCAGCAGGGAGAAGTGCAGGTTTACCCAGCCGTGCCTGGGAACCGCCAGCGCCGCGGCCGGGACGAGGGCGCCGTAGGCGGTGACCGGGCAGCAGTCGGGGGCGATCTGGGCCAGCCGGGCCAGGAACGCCGGATCGGACAGCCTGCCCGGGCGGAGCACCTCGATCCCGGCCTCGCCCGCTCGCCGCGCCACCGGGCTCTCCGTCATCCGCCGGCCCCGGCCTGCGGGCGCGCCGGGCCTGGTGATGACCGCCTCGACGGTGTGCCGCGAGGCAAGCAGCGCGTCCAGCGACACGACCGCGGCCCGGGGAGTGCCGGCGAAGACGAGGCGCACCGGAGAGGCCTCCCGCTACAGCGCCTGGCCGTGAGTCAGGTGCGGCGAGAACTTCACCGTCGGGACCCGCTCGCCCCACCACTGCGCCTGCCTGATCTCCTTCATGGCGAGCCTGCGCTGCTCCGGGTCGAGGCGGTCGATGAACAAGATCCCGTCGAGGTGGTCGGTCTCGTGCTGAACGCAGCGGGCGAGCAGCCCGCTCCCCTCCAGCCGGACCGGCTCACCGTGCATGTTGAAGCCCTTCGCCACGACGCCATAGGCGCGGGTGGTCGGGTAGGCCAGCCCGGGGAACGACAGGCATCCCTCGTCGTCGGTCTCCGTCTCCTCCGACAGGTCCAGGTCGGGGTTGACCAGGTGCCCCAGCTGATCATCCACGTAATAGGTGAAGACCCTGAGGCTGACGCCGATCTGCGGCGCGGCGAGGCCCACGCCCGGCGCGTCGCGCATGGTGTCGGTGAGGTCGGCGACGAGCCGGCGCAGCTCGGCGTCGAAGTCGGTGACCGGGTCCGCCGGGGTGCGGAGCACGGGATCACCGAAGAGGCGGATCGGCTTGATGCTCACCGGCAGTCCTCCCACGGCACGGGCCTGCCGCGGCGGCGGCAGCTGCTGGTCCAGTCTACGGACAGCCGGTCAGCGGGCCGCCTCCCCGGCGGCCGGACGGCCCGGCAGCCACGGCGCCGGGGACCTGGCCTTGAACGCCGCCTTGCGCGCCGCCCTCGCCACCGCCGGATCCGGGTGGTGCTCGCTCAGGGCGGTGAGCAGTCCGGTCACGCCCGGGTGGCTGACCTGCCACAGGCCGGCCACGATCTCCGCCTGGTCCTCGGGCGGCAGGTCGGGCAGCAGCTCCGCGACGACGTCCTGCGGGCTGGCCTCCTCAAGCAGGCCGGCGCCCAGGTCGACCAGCAGCCACGTGCGGTCCCGCGGGTCGATCTCGATGTCCTCGCCGTGCTCGGCCAGCCAGACGGCAGCGTGGGCGCGCAGCAGCGGCCTGGCCAGGGCCGCGCGGACCTGGTCGAGCGCCGGCCGGCCGATCCGGTCGAGCACCGCGAACGCCGCGCCCCGCTGCCCGGGCGAGCCGTTCGCCGCCGCGTCGATCAGCTCGGCCGCGGCGAGCGCCGGCTCGCGTGCCGCGAGCCAGGCCATGATTTCCGCCTCGCCGTCCTCCGCATCGCACCGGGCGAGGGCGGCGAGCAGCGCGGGTGCCCCGTCCCTGGCCACGGCGCCGGTGACGGGCACGTGCCAGCCCTGCGCGCGGAGCCGGCGGTTCATCCCCCACAGTCCCAGGGCGGACAGCGCCACGGTCAGGCCCCCGTCCGGGTCGTCGGTTCCCAGCTCGACGACGCCGAGGTCGGCCAGCGCCTCAAGGGCACGCGAGAGGTCGGCGCCGAGATCGGGGGCGCCGGGCGAGCCGCCGTCGCCTGGCCGGCCGGGCAGCCTGCCGGCCGCCGCAGTGTAGGCGTCGAAGAGGCCGTCCATCCTGACGGGCCCGCCGACCGTGTACAGCGCGGTCGCTATCCCGTCGAGCTGCTCGGAGCCGAGCGTGGCGGACAGCGCCGCGTCCCAGGCGCGCAGCACCTCCTCGTTGCTGCCGCCGGCCAGGATCGCTCCGAGGTCGGAGCCGCCCGGGCCGGCGCTCCGGCGCACCGCCACCGCGATCGTCCAGGCGGCACCGGCCTCACGCGGCGTCAGGTCCAGGTCCGCCGCGGCGTCCGCGATCCAGTCCGGTGCCGGCCCGGCCTCGTCCCGGGCGGGATCCGGAGCCTGGCTCGCCGCCTGGCCGCCGTGGGCCTGGGCCGAGGCCCCGGGCATCGCGCCGGGATTCAGCGGGGCGCGGCGCTGCGCCCAGCGGTCAAGGTCACGCGCCGCCCGCATGAGCGGGGCGACCCGCGCGAGCGCGGCGAGCTCCTCACGCGGTGCCAGCCGCACCGGTGGCAGCCGGTTCGGGCCTGGTGCGGGAGCCGCGCCGGCCGCGGATTCCCCGGGCGCGGCCACCGGTCCAGGTGCCGCCTTCGCCGACCCGGGCTGAGCGTTCCCTCCCGGGCCGGCCGGGCCCATGCCGGCCGGCCCGGGGCCGGCCGGCGCTCGCGCCGCCCCCACCGCCCGTCCGGCCCGCCGCGGGCCGGGGCGCGTGCCCGGCGGCGCGGCACCTGACTCGGCGGCGGGGCGCTGGCCCGGGTCCTGCCGTGAAGCTGCCACCCAAGCACCATACGACCTGCGCGCCGCTGGTCAGATCACCTCGGCCGGGTCAACCTGAAGTCGCACCGGCCGGGGATCCTTGCGCGCGCTGCGCGCGGCCAGGCCGGCCCGCAGCGCAGCGGCCAGCTCCGAACCCGCCGCCGGGGCGACGCGGACCAGGAACCTGGCCGCCGGCGTGCCCCCCGCCTGCCGCCCGGCCTCCGCCTGCCGCCCGGCCTCCGCCTGCCGCCCGGCCTCCGCCTGCGGGCTGCTTCCGACGGCCACCGGGCCGAGGACCTGCGCCCCCTCCGGCAGCGTGACCGACGCGAGCAGGTCGCGGATGGCGGACTCCTCGCCGGTCAGCGCGGCCATCCGGACGGCCGGCGGGAAGCCGAGCTGCCGCCGTTCGGCCAGGTCCCTGGCGGCATGCGTGGCTGCGTCCCACCGGATCAGCGCCTGGACCGCTGCCGGCGCCGGGTCGGCGAGGATCACCACGCGGCCGCCCCGTGGCCCTGGCCTTACCAGGGCCGCGGCGTTCATCCAGCGGCGCAGCGCCTCCTGCGCGGCGAGCAGGCTGGCCCGGCCCAGCATGGCCCATCCGTCGAGCAGGATCGCAGCGCCGTATCCGCCGGGCGCCACCGGCTCGGCCCCGGGGGTCGCGATCACGATGGCGGGGGTGGGCGGCACCTCGGCGAGCACGCTTGCCCCGCTCGACGTGCGCACCGGGACGCCGGGGAACGCCCGGCCGAGCTCCTCCGCGGTCCGCCGCGCCCCGGTGGCCAGGGCGCGAATCCCGGCGTCCCCGCAGCCGGCCGGGCAGGACGGCGCCTGCGCCGCGCCGCACCACCCGCAGGTCAGTGGCTCGCCCTGCCCGGGCAGCGCCACCGGGCCGGCGCAGCGGTCGCACCGGATGCGCGTCCCGCAGCGCCGGCAGGCGACCGCGGCCAGGTAGCCGGTGCGCGGCACCTGGAACAGCACCGGCCCGGCAGCCAGCGCCGCCCGCGCCGTGCGCAGCGCCACCGACGGCATCCGCGCCGTGCGCGCCGCCGCATCCCGGGCCAGCTCGGCGTCCTCGCCCTGGGCGGTCACCAGCGGCGCGTGGGCGCGGACCGTGGAGCGGGGCGCGGCCAGCGGCCTGGCCCAGCCGGTGTCGAGCAGCTGCGCCGCCTCCGCGGTCTGCGCGAACCCGCCGAGCAGCACCGCGGCACCGCAGCGGTGCGCCCGGATCAGCAGCACGTCCCGGGCATGCGGGTACGGGGCGCGCGGCTCGGCGTGCAGGTCGTCGCCGTCGTCCCAGACCACGACGAGGCCAAGGCGCGCCACCGGGGCGAACGCAGCCGAACGGGTGCCGGCGACGATCCTGACCTGACCGCGCAGGGCGGCGAGCCAGCGCCGGTACCGCTCGGCTGGGCCGAGCCCGGCGGACAGGCTGACGAACGCGCCCCGCCCGATGACCTGCTCCAGTGCCCCGGTGAGGCGCTGCAGGTCCCGGGCGTCGGGGACGACCACGATCGTGCCGCGGCCCGCGGCGGCGGCGGCCGCGGCGGCGAGGGCTATCTCGCCGGGCCACTCCGGGCCTGGAAGGGCCGACCATACCGCCCGCGGCGCGCGCCCGGCGGCCAGCGCGGCCAGGAAGGCCGGCCCCGCCGGGTACCTCGCCCACGGGCCCGGCGGCGGCGCGGCCGACGCGGCCGCCGGGCCCGCCTCGGCCCGGGCACCCGCCGCGCCCGCCTCGGCCCGGGCACCCGCCGCGCCCCCGGCCGTGGCGGGAATGGCGCCGCCCCCCTTCTCGGCGGCGGCGTGGCGCGGGGGAACCGCCAGGCGCAGGACGTCGGCCAGCGTGCCGCCGTAGTGGTCCGCCACCGCGCGCGCCAGCCCCGCGACCTCACCGGTGAGCACCGGCTCGGGAGACACGACCCGGTGCAGGTAGGCCAGCGCGCCGTCCCGGTCGCTGGCCGCGGCGCGCTCGATCACGAAGCCGTCGGCCAGGCGCCCGGCGAACCGGACCCGGACCCGGCATCCTGGCACCGCCGATCCCGCCATGGACTGCGGCACCAGGTAGTCGAAGAGCCGGTCCAGGTGCGGCAGCGGCACGTCCACGGCCACCCGGGCGACCGGGGACTCCGCCGCCGGGGCCGGCCGGCGGGTCACAGCCCGGCGGCGGCCCGCAGGTCGTCGGTCCGGTTGGTCACTTCCCATAGGAAGTCTGGCTCCTCGCGGCCGAAGTGCCCGTAGCTGGCTGTCTGAGCGTAGATCGGCCTGAGCAGCCGCAGGTCCCTGATGATCGCCGCCGGGCGCAGATCGAACACCTCGAGCACCGCGTCCTGGATCCGCTCCACCGGCACCTTCTCCGTGCCGAAGCATTCCACGAACAACCCGACCGGCTTGGCCTTGCCGATCGCGTAGGCCACCTGGGCCTCGCACCGGTCGGCGAGCCCGGCCGCGACGACGTTCTTGGCCACCCATCGCATCGCGTAGGCGCCGCTGCGATCCACCTTGGACGGGTCCTTGCCGGAGAACGCGCCGCCGCCGTGGCGGGCCATCCCTCCGTAGGTGTCAATGATGATCTTCCTGCCGGTCAGGCCCGCGTCCCCCATCGGCCCGCCGACCTCGAACCGCCCGGTCGGGTTCACCAGCAGCCGGTACCGGCCGCAGTCGAGATCGAGCCCGGCGAGGACCGGCTCGACCACCCGCTCCTGGACGTCGGGCGCGAGCATGGTCTTCAGGTCTATCGCCGGGGCGTGCTGGGTGGAGATCACGACCGTGTCCAGCCGCACCGGGGCGTCCCCGGCGTACTCGATCGTCACCTGGGTCTTGCCGTCCGGCCGGATGTAGGGGATCTCCCCGGCGTGCCGGACCTCCGCGAGCCTGCGGGCCAGCCGGTGCGCGAGCATGATCGGCAGCGGCATCAGCTCCGGCGTCTCCCGGCAGGCGTAGCCGAACATCAGCCCCTGGTCGCCGGCACCCTGGCGGTCGAGCTCGCCGGTCCCCTCGCCCTCCCGGTACTCGTACGCATCGGCGATGCCGAGCGCGATGTCCGGTGACTGCGCGCCGATCGAGACCGAGACCCCGCAGGACCCCCCGTCGAATCCCTTCGCCGAGGAGTCGTAGCCGATCTGGAGGATCTTCTCCCGGACCAGGCCGGGGACGTCGGCGTGGGCCTTGGTCGTCACCTCCCCCGCGACGTGGACCTGGCCGGTGGTGAGCAGCGTCTCGACGGCGACCCGGCTCTGGGGGTCGTCCTTGAGCAGGGCGTCCACGATCGCGTCGCTGATCTGGTCCGCCATCTTGTCCGGGTGACCTTCGGTGACCGACTCGGAGGTGAACAGCCGACGAGCCACGTGACAACCTTCTCTTCGGGGTCCTGTGCCGCGGCGGGTCCTGTGCCGCGGCCGGGTCTTGCTCTGCGGGGTCTTGCTCTGCGGGGTCTTGCTCTGCGGGGTCGTGCTCTGCGGGGTCGTGCTCTGCGGGGTCGTGCTCTGCGGGGTCTTGCTCTGCGGGGTCGTGCTCTGCGGGTGGCCCGCGCCGCCGCTCGGGCCGCCTGCTCCCGGCGCTCGGGCCTGGCCGAAGTGTAGCCGGGGGCGCCGCAGCCCCGGCCGGGGCGGCGTGCCGGGAACGGCCGGGTGCCGCGGGGCTCAGCCCAGCCGGGCGGCGACCAGGTCCCAGATCACGTCGGCGAGCGCCTCCTTCGGCCCGCGCGGAACGGACGTGCGGCCGCCGCCGGCCGCGAGGATCTCGGCGGCGTTGTCCTCGGCGCCGAACGCCAGGCCGCCGCCGACCTGGTTGACGACCAGCAGATCGCATCCCTTGGCGGCCAGCTTGGCGCGGCCGTTCTCGATGAGGTTCCCGGTCTCGGCGGCGAAGCCCACGATCACCTGGCCGTCGCGGCGCGGCGGGCGGCACAGCTCGCGCAGGATGTCGGGATTCTCGGCCAGCTCGATCGGCGCCGGCGCGCCCTCGGCCCTCTTGATCTTCGTGTCGCTCCTGGCCGCCGGCCGGTAGTCCGCGACCGCCGCGGCCATCACGATCGCGTCGGCGTCCGCTGCGGCGCGCAGCACCGCCTCGCGCAGCTGCCCGGCCGACGTGACCCGCACCACCCGGGCGCCCGCCGGGTCGGCCAGCTCGGTGTTCGCGGCCACCAGCGTGACCTGCGCGCCCCGCGCGGCGGCCGTCGCCGCGAGCGCGTACCCCTGCCGCCCGGAGGACCAGTTCCCGATGAAGCGCACCGGGTCGATCTCCTCCCGGGTCCCGCCGGCCGACACCACCACGCGGCGCCCGGCCAGGTCGGCCGCCAGGCCGGCCGCTCCGCGCGCGAGCACCCGCAGCGCGGCGCGGAACAGCTCGGCCGGCTCGGGCAGCCGGCCGGGCCCGGTGTCCGGCCCGGTGAGCCGGCCCGAGGCCGGCTCCAGGACGATCGCCCCCCGGGAGCGCAGCGTCGCCACGCTCGCCTGGGTCGCCGGATGCTGCCACATCTCCGTGTGCATCGCCGGCGCGTACACGACCGGGCAGCCGGCGGTGAGCAGCACGTTCCCGAGCAGGTCCGGGGCCAGCCCGGCGGCGGCCCGGGCCAGCAGGTCCGCGGTCGCCGGGGCGACGAGGACCAGCTCGGCCCGCTGGCCGAGCTGGACGTGGGCGACCTCATGCGCTCCGTCCCAGGGGCTCGCGGTGACCGGATGGCCCGACAGCGCCTCCCATGTCGGCGCGCCGACGAAGCGGAGGGCGTCGGCGGTCGGCACCACCCGCACGTCATGGCCCGACTCGGTGAGCAGCCGGAGCAGCTCGCAGGCCTTGTACGCCGCTATGCCCGCGCCGACGCCGAGGACGATGGGCATCCGGGCCAGGTCAGGAGGCTGCGGGCGCCTCGGCCGACTCGGCCTTCAGCAGGCCCTCGCTGATCTCGCGGAGCGCGATCGACAGCGGCTTCTCCTGGGTCCGCGCCTCGACCAGCGGCCCGACGTACTCAAGGAGCCCCTCGCCGAGCTGGCTGTAGTAGGCGTTGATCTGCCTGGCGCGCTTGGATGCCATGATCACCAGCGCGTACTTGCTGTCCACCACATCGAGAAGCTGGTCGATGGGCGGGTTGATGATTCCCTCAAGCGCCTGAGTTCCTGACACCCTCATGCCTTCCAGATGACCGGCCTGGCCGTGACCAAGGCTACCAGCTGGGCGCAGGCGTCCTCGACGGACTCGTTGACGAGGGTCAGGTCGAACTGGGACTCGGCCCGCAGCTCCTCCCGGGCCGCCGCGAGCCGGCGCTCGACGCCCTCCGCCGACTCCGTGTCCCGCGCGGTCAGCCGCCGCACCAGCTCGTCCCAGGACGGCGGGGCGAGGAAGACCAGCAGGGCGCCGGGCATCGCCGCCCGGATCTGGCCGGCGCCGACGACGTCCACCTCGATCAGCACGGGAACCCCGGCCGCCAGGTGCCGCGCGACCGGGTCGCGCGGCGTTCCGTACCAGTGCCCGGCGAAGCGCGCCCGCTCCAGCAGCCGGCCGGCGGCGGCCATCTCCTCGAACTCGGCCTCGCTGACGAAGTAGTACTCGCGGCCATGCTCCTCCCCCGGCCGGGGGGGCCTGGTCGTGACCGACACGGACACCCACACCTGCGGGCAGGTGCGCCTGACCGCCTGCACGACCGTGCCCTTGCCGACGCCGGACGGGCCGGAGAGGACGACCGGGCGCGCGGGGACGGGGACTCGGCCGGGCGGCGCTGAACGGCCCGCCGGTTCACTCATGAGCCCTCCGAACGTCCCCGGTCCCCGCGCGGGGCACGGCGGCGGTCAGACTTCGCCGAACTCCTTCTCCAGCGCCATGCGCTGGTTGGCGCCAAGGCCCCGCACCCGCCGGGACTCGGCGATGCCAAGCCGCTCCATGATCTGCTTGGCACGGACCTTACCCACGCCGGGCATCGACTCAAGCAGGGCGGACACCTTCATCTTGCCGACGACGTCGTCGGTCTGGCCCTCCTTCAGCACCTGGGGCAGGGTCGTCGTGGCGTGCTTGAGCTTGTTCTTGATCTCCGCACGGTCCTTGCGCGCCTGAGCGGCCTTCGCCAGGGCCGCCTTCCGCTGGTCGGGGGTCAGGGGAGGAAGAGCCACGCGTAGTCACCTCGTGTTTCGTATCGAATATCTCGCTTTGCGAGGGGAAACTAGCGAGTCTGGCTCGCCGGGGCAACGTGAACCCCCGTTTGGCGCGTTACATTTCACCTACAATTACCCACTGTACCATTGCGGGCACTGTTCGTGTCCATTGGGCGGCCCGGCGGGCTCAGCCGGGGCCGCCGCCGGGCGAGCGGGCCAGGCCCCGGCGGGCCGCGGCGGCCAGGGCCGCCGCGGCGGCACCCGGGTCGGCGGCTGCGGTGATCGGGCGGCCGATCACGAGCAGGTCCGCCCCGGCCCGCAGCGCCTCCTCCGGCGTCGCGACCCGGGCCTGGTCGTCGCGCCGCTGGCCGGGCGGGCGGACCCCCGGGGTGATGAGGGTGACGTCGGGCCCGACCTCGGCGCGGACCGCCGCCACCTCGCGCGGGGAGCAGACCAGGCCGCGCGCCCCGGCGCCGACCGCCAGCGCCGCCAGCCGCAGCACCGCGTCGCCGACCGGCCCGGCCATCCCGATCCTGGCCAGGTCGGCGTCGTCGAGCGAGGTGAGCACGGTCACCCCGACGATCGTGGTCTCCGGCAGCGCGTCCACCGCGGCCCGGACGGCGGCCGGGCCCGCGGCCGCGTGCACGGTGAGCAGGTCGGGCCGCACCCGCGAGACGGAGCGGGCCGCCCCGGCGACGGTGGCCGGTATGTCATGCAGCTTCAGGTCGAGGAACACGGCGGCCCCGCGGCCCCCGCGCACCGAGGCGACCACCTCCGGCCCGTACCGCAGGTAGAGCTCCAGCCCCACCTTCAGCGTGCTCACGTGCGGCGTCACCAGGGCGGCCCAGTGGGCGGCGGTGTCCAGGTCCGGCGCGTCGAGCGCGACGGCGATCGGAGCGCGGTCGGTCATCGTTGACTCCCTTCGGCCCGGCTCAGGACCGCCGGCCGGCGCGCGCCTCGTGAGCCAGGCCGACGATCTCGGACGCCTTCTCCACGCCGCGGCGCGCCAGCTCCTCATCGAGCTCGCGCACGATCCGCGCGCACGCCGACGGGTCGTGGAAGATCGCCGTCCCGACGCTGACCATCGAGGCCCCGGCAAGCATCAGCTCCAGGGCGTCGCGGCCGGTCATCACGCCGCCCATGCCGATGATCGGCACCCCGGGCAGCGCCTGGCTGACCTGCCAGACGCACCGCACGGCGACCGGGCGGATCGCCGGGCCGGACAGCCCTCCGGTCAGGCCGGCCAGGGCCGGGCGCATCGTCTCGGTGTCGATCACCATGCCGAGCAGGGTGTTGATCATCGACAGGCCGTCGGCGCCGGCCGAGACGCACGACCGGGCGATCGCCACGATGTCGGTCACGTCGGGCGACAGCTTGGCGAAGACCGGGACCTCGGGCCGGGCGCGGGCGCGGACCGCCTCGATCACCGCGCCCGCGTCCACCGGGTCGCAGGCGAACACCTGGCCGCGGTGCTCCACGTTGGGGCAGGAGATGTTCACCTCGATCGCCGTGACGCCGGCGGCGCCGGCGAGCCGGGCGGCGAGCTCACCGAACTCCTCCACCGTGCTCCCCGCGATCGAGACCACGGCCCGGGCGCCGCGGGACAGCAGCCAGGGCAGGTCGCGCTGGAGGAAGGCGTCGATCCCCGGGCCCTGCAGCCCGATCGAGTTGAGCATGCCGCTGCTGGTCTCGGCCATCCGGGGGGTGGGCCGTCCCGCCCGGGGCGCGAGCATGACCGACTTGGTCACGATCGCACCGATCTTCGACACGTCGGTGAACTGGGCGAGCTCGCGCCCCGAGCCCGCGCACCCGGACGCGGTCAGGATCGGGTTGGGCAGCTCCGTGCCGCCCAGCCTGGTCCGCAGGTCAGGCGCCATGACCTGGCCTCCCCCGGGCGCCGTCGCCGCCGCGGGCCCCGCCGTCGCCGCCGCGGGCCCCGTCCTCCCCGCCGTCGCCCGCGCGCGCCCCGCCGCCGTCCGGGGCGGCGGCCCGCCGGGGCCGCGGCTCCCAGCCCGGGGCGCCGAACGCGTCGAAGGGGATCGTCCCGATGTCGTCCCACCGCACCAGCTCGCCGCGGAAGACCGGCCCGTCGACGCAGGACCGCACCATCCGGGTGACCCCGTCGGTGCCGACCACCGGCAGCACGCACGTCATGCACACGCCGATCCCGCAGGCCATCGCCTCCTCCACCGCGACCTGCACCGGGATGTCGTAGCGGCGGGCCAGGGCGGTCACCTGGCGCAGCATCGGCATGGGACCGCAGGCGTAGATGACGTCGGTCCGGGCGTCGTGGATGACCTGGCCCAGCACGTCGGTCACGACCCCGCGCACGCCGAACGAGCCGTCGGCGGTCGTGATCGTCGCCGAGCGGCCGGTCCGCCGCGCGGTCAGCGCGCCGAACACCCTGTCCCCCGAGGCCGCGCCGAGCAGGAAGTCCACGGTGCACGAGCGTTCCCGCAGCCGCGCGGCGAGCGGGAACAGCGGCGCGCTGCCGTAGCCGCCCCCGACGAGCAGGCAGTTCACCGGGTCCCTGGGCACCGGGAACGGCCGGCCCAGCGGCCCGACCAGGTCCAGCACGTCCCGGGTCCGCCGCCCGGCCAGCCAGCGCGTCCCGCGGCCGCGGGCGGCGAACACGAACTCCACCGTCCCGCCGTGGTCGGGCCGCACGTCGTGGATGGAGAACGCCCGCCGCAGCAGCATGGACGTGTCCGGGCCGCCGACCGCGACGGCGACGAACTGCCCGGGCCGGAATCTGGCCGCGATCCCCGGGGCGACGGCCGTGATCGCGTGGTAGGCGTCCACCCGGCGCACGGTGAGCACGGTCGCCCGCACCTGCAGCGGCCCGGACTCCGACGGCGGGCGGGCGGGCGTCATGCCCGGGCGCCCGTCGGCCGCCCGGCGGCGCCGGCGATGCCGCGCAGGCGCTCCGCGTGCCGCTGCAGGGAGCGCACCCCGACCTCGTTCCTGCCGATCGCCTCGATCCCCTGGACCGCCGCGGCGAGCCCGGCGATCGTCGTGATGCACGGCACGCGGCGGCGCACCGCGGCGGTCCTGATCTCGTACCCGTCGCGGCGCGGCCCCGGCTGCCCGGACTCGCCGAACGGCGTGTTGATCACCAGGTCGACCTGGCCGGCCAGGATCCGCTCCACGATCGTGGGCTCGCCGCCGGGCCCGCGCCCGTCGCTGTGCTTGCGGACGATCGTGGCATGCACGCCGTTGCGGCGCAGCACCTCGCCGGTCCCGGCGGTCGCCCAGATCTCGAACCCCAGGTCCGCGAGGCGCTTCACGGGGAAGATCATCGCCCGCTTGTCCTTGCTCGCCACCGAGACGAACGCGCGCCCCTTCACCGGCAGCGGCCCGTAGGCCGCCGCCTGCGACTTGGCGTAGGCGATGCCGAAGATCTCGTCGATGCCCATCACCTCGCCGGTCGAGCGCATCTCGGGCCCCAGCAGCGTGTCGATGCCGCCGCCGTCCGGGCCCGCGAACCGGCCGAACGGCAGCACCGCCTCCTTGACCGCGACCGGGGCGTCCAGCGGCAGCGCGCCCCCGTCGCCCGTGGCGGCCAGCAGCCCCTCGGCCCGCAGCCGCGCGATCGTCTCCCCGAGCATGATGCGGGTCGCCGCCTTGGCCAGCGGCACGCCGGTCGCCTTGGAGACGAACGGCACGGTCCGCGACGCCCGCGGGTTCGCCTCGAGCACGTACAGCACGCCCGCGGCGAGCGCGTACTGCACGTTGAGCAGGCCGCGCACGCCGACCCCGCGGGCGATCGCCGCGGTGGCCGAGCGGACCGCCTCGATGTTCTCGCGGCCGAGCGTGATCGGCGGCAGCGCGCAGGCGGAGTCACCGGAGTGGATCCCCGCCTCCTCGATGTGCTCCATCACGCCGCCCAGGTAGAGCTCCTCGCCGTCGAACAGCGCGTCCACGTCGATCTCGATCGCGTCGTCGAGGAACCGGTCGATGAGCACCGGGTGCTCCGGGCTGGCCTGCGTGGCGCGCTGGACGAACTCCCGCAGCGTCGCCTCGTCGTAGACGATCTCCATGCCGCGCCCGCCGAGCACGTAGGAGGGGCGGACCAGCACCGGGTAGCCGATCTCGGTGGCGATCGCGACCGCGTCGGGGACCGACAGCGCGGTGCCGTGCCGGGGAGCGCGCAGCCCGGCCGCGGCCAGGACCGCGCTGAACTCGGCCCGGTCCTCGGCCAGGTGGATGGCCTCCGGCGAGGTTCCCAGGATCGGCACGCCCGCGGCCGCCAGCTTCCTGGCCAGGCCGAGCGGGGTCTGCCCGCCGAGCGAGACGATCATCCCGGCGACCGGCCCGCTGGCCTGCTCGGCCGCCACCACCTCCAGCACGTCCTCCAGCGTCAGCGGCTCGAAGTAGAGCCGGTCGGAGGTGTCGTAGTCGGTGGAGACCGTCTCCGGGTTGCAGTTGACCATGACGGTCTCGTAGCCGGCGGCCGAGGCCGCGAAGCAGGCGTGCACGCAGGCGTAGTCGAACTCGATGCCCTGGCCGATCCGGTTCGGCCCGGAGCCGAGGATGATCACCTTCGGCCGGCCGGACGGCGGCACCTCGTTCGGCTCGTCGTAGCTGGAGTACAGGTACGGCGTGGTGGCGGCGAACTCCGCGGCGCAGGTGTCCACCATGTGGTACGAGGGGCGGATGCCGAGCTCGTGCCGGAGCGCCCGGACCTCGCCCTCGCTCAGCGAGGTGAGCTGGGCGATCTGGGCGTCGGAGAACCCGGCTGACTTGGCGGACCGCAGCACCGCCGACGCGGGCGAGCCGGCCCGCGCGATGTGCTGCGCCTGATCCTCGATGAGGCGGAGCTGCTCGATGAACCACGGGTCGATCCGGCTGGCCGCGGCCGCCTCCGCCACGGTCGCCCCCGCCCGCAGCGCCTGGTGGACCGTGGACAGGCGCCCCTCATGCGGGACCGCGCAGCGGGCCAGCAGCTCGCCCCGGTCGCCCGGCGGGATGTCCCAGCGCAGCGGCGCCCCGGGCTGCTCCAGCGAGCGGAGGGCCTTGTTCAGCGCCTCGCCGAACGAGCGGCCGATCGCCATCGCCTCGCCCACCGACTTCATGTGCGTGGTCAGGGCCGGGTCGGCGCCGGGGAACTTCTCGAACGCGAACCGCGGCACCTTGACCACGACGTAGTCGAGGGCCGGCTCGAAGCTGGCCGGCGTCTGCCCGGTGATGTCGTTGCGGATCTCGTCGAGCGTGTACCCGATCGCCAGGCGCGCGGCGATCTTGGCGATCGGGAAGCCGGTCGCCTTCGAGGCCAGGGCGCTGGACCGGGAGACGCGCGGGTTCAGCTCGATCACGATCATCCGGCCGGTGGACGGCTCGACGGCGAACTGGATGTTGCAGCCGCCCGTGTCCACGCCGACCCGGCGCACCACCGCGATCGCCAGGTCGCGCATCCGCTGGTACTCGCGGTCGGTGAGCGTCATCGCGGGCGCGACGGTCACCGAGTCGCCGGTGTGCACGCCCATCGGGTCGACGTTCTCGATCGAGCAGACCACGACCACGTTGTCGTTGCGGTCGCGCATCAGCTCGAGCTCGAACTCCTTCCAGCCGAGCACGGACTCCTCAAGGAGCACCTCGGTCACCGGGCTGGCGTCCAGGCCCGCGGCCGCCATCCGCCGCAGCGCCGCCTCGTCCGCGGCCACGCCCGAGCCCGTGCCGCCGAGGGTGAACGAGGGGCGCACCACGATGGGGTACCCCAGGCCGGCCGCGGCGGCCAGCGCCTCGTCCACCGAGCGGCAGATGACGCTGCGCGCCACCTCGCCGCCGACGCTGGTGACGATCTCCTTGAACGCCCGCCGGTCCTCGCCCGCCTTGATCGTCTCGATGCCGGCGCCGATCAGCTCCACCCCGTAGGCGGCCAGCGTGCCCGCCTCGTGCAGGGCGACGGCGGCGTTCAGCGCCGTCTGGCCGCCGAGCGTGGGCAGGATCGCGTCGGGCCGCTCGGCGGCGATCACCTTCTCCAGCACCTCCGGGGTGATCGGCTCCACGTAGGTGGCGTCCGCGAACTCCGGGTCGGTCATGATCGTCGCCGGGTTCGAGTTGACCAGGCTGACCCGCACCCCCTCCTGGCGGAGCACCCGGCACGCCTGGGTGCCCGAGTAGTCGAATTCGCACGCCTGCCCGATCACGATCGGCCCCGAGCCGATCACCAGCACCGAGCGCAGGTCCGCGCGCCTGGGCATCAGGCTCCCTCCCCCGTCGCCCCCGCGGGCGCCTGGCCCGTCCCGCGGGGCCGGCGGTGCCGCTCCATCAGCTCGCAGAACTCTCCGAAGAGCCCGGTGGCGTCGTGCGGTCCGGGAGCCGCCTCCGGGTGGAACTGGACGGCGAAGGCCGGCGCCTCGGTCAGGCGCAGCCCCTCGACGACCCCGTCGTTCAGGTTGACGTGGGTGACCTGCGCGGGGCCGAACGCCGTGCCGAACCCGGCGCTGGCCGGCATCGCCACGGCGAAGCCGTGGTTGTGGCTGGTGATCCGCACCCTGCCGGTGGCCAGGTCGCGCACCGGCTGGTTCACCCCCCGGTGGCCGAACTTCAGCTTGTAGGTGCGCAGGCCGAGCGCGAGGCCGAGGATCTGGCTGCCCAGGCAGATGCCGAACATCGGCACCCGCGCGGACAGCACGCCCCGCATCGCCTCGACCGCGTAGCCGCAGGCCGCCGGGTCGCCCGGGCCGTTGGAGAAGAACACGCCGTCCGGCTCGGTGGCCAGGATCTGCCCGGCGGTGGCCGTGGCGGGCAGCACCCGGACCTCGCAGCCCAGCGCGGCCAGCGCCCGGGGGGTCGCGGACTTGATGCCCAGGTCCACAGCGGTGACCCGGAACCTGGCCGGCGTCCCGCCCGGGGGGCGGACCACGTAGGGCACGGGGGTGCTGACCTCGCGCGCGAGGTCGGCGCCGGTCATCGGCGCGCTGGCGCGCACGCGGGCGAGCAGCGCCGCCGGGTCGTCCTCGGTGGTGCTGACCGCGGCCCGCATGGCCCCGTGGGCCCGCAGCCGGAGCGCGAGCGCCCGGGTGTCCCTGATCGCGATCGCGGTGACCCCGCGGGCGCGCAGGTCGTCGGCGAGCGAGCGGGTCGCCCGCCAGCTCGACACCACCGGCGACGGCTCGCGGATCACGAAGCCGCTGACCCAGATCCGCCGGGACTCGTCGTCCTCGTCGTTGACCCCCGTGTTCCCGATGTGCGGCGCGGTCATCGCAACGATCTGCCGGCAGTAGGACGGGTCGGTAAGCGTCTCCTGGTAGCCGGTCATGCCGGTGTTGAACACGGCCTCCCCGAATGCCTCGCCGGGCGCGCCGAACCCGGTGCCCCGGAAGACCGTGCCGTCCTCCAGCACGAGCATCGCGGGCTGCCCGGCGGGCCGCGCGGCGGCCGGGCCGGGCACGCCGGCCGCCTCGGTCACCCGCGCCGCCTCGGTCACCCGCGCCCTCACCGCCCGGCCAGCTTCCCGTCGAGCACCGTCGGGCGGCCCCGCAGGAACGTGGCGATCACCTGGCCGGGGAGCTTCATCCCGGCGAACGGGGTGTTCCGGCTGCGCGAGGCGTGCGCGGCCGGGTCGACCAGCCGCAGCGGGGCGGGGTCGTAGAGCACCAGGTTGGCCGGGGACCCGGCCGCGACCGGGCAGCCGTGCCGGCCGCCGATCCGGCCGATCGCCGCGGGCCGGGCCGACATCCGGTCGGCGACGCCGGCCCAGTCGAGCAGCCCGCTGCTGACCATCGCCTCGTGAACCACCCGCAGCGCGGTCTCCAGCCCGGTCATGCCGAACGCCGCCGCCGCCCACTCGGTCTCCTTGGCCTCGGCCGGATGCGGGGCGTGGTCGGTGGCGACGCAGTCGATGGTCCCGTCGGCCAGCCCCGCCCGCAGCGCGGCCACGTCGGTGGCGGTGCGCAGCGGCGGGTTCACCTTGTAGACCGGGTCGTAGCCGGCGGCGAGGTCCTCGGTGAGCAGCAGGTGGTGCGGGGTCACCTCGGCGGTGACCCGCCAGCCCTTCGACTTCGCCCACCGGATGATCTCCACCGAGCCGGCCGTGGAGACATGGCAGACGTGCAGCGCCGACCCGACGTGCGCGGCGAGCAGGCAGTCCCGCGCGACGATCGCCTCCTCGGCCACGGCCGGCCATCCGGCCAGGCCGAGCCGCGCGGAGATCACCCCCTCGTTGACCTGGGCCTCCCTGGTCAGGCCCGGCTCCTGGGCGTGCTGGGCGATCACCCCGCCGAACGCCTTGACGTACTCGAGCGCCCGGCGCATCAGCGCCGGGTCGGCCACGCACCGCCCGTCGTCGGAGAACACGCGGACCCGCGCCGCCGAGTCCGCCATGGCGCCGAGCTCGGCCAGGCGGGTCCCGCCAAGCCCGGCGGTCACCGCGCCGACCGGCTGGACGTCGCAGTGGCCGGCCTCGCGGCCCAGCCGCCACACCTGCTCGACCACGCCGGCGGTGTCGGCGACCGGCTCGGTGTTGGCCATCGCGTGCACCGCCGTGAACCCGCCGAGCGCGGCCGCCGAGGTGCCGCTGGCGATGGTCTCGGCGTCCTCACGGCCCGGCTCGCGCAGGTGGGCGTGCAGGTCCACCAGGCCGGGGAGCGCGATCAGGCCGGTGGCGTCGATGACCTGGCGGCCGGCGGCCGTTCCCCGGCCCGGCTCGGCCAGCTCGGTGATCACGCCGTCGCCGATGACGATGTCCGCCGCGGCGCGGCCTAGGACCCGTGCGCCCCTGATCAGCACCGCGCCGCTCCTCCCCCGGTCATCCCGCTGGTCACCCCCGGTCATCGCGCCCGTCATCCCCGGTCATCCCCGGTCATCCCCGGTCGCCGCGCCGGCAGTGCCGCCGCCGAGCAGCAGGTACAGGACCGCCATCCGGACCGCGACGCCGTTCGCCACCTGCTCCACCACCGTGGACCGCGGCGAGTCGGCGACGTCGGCGGCGATCTCCACGCCCCGGTTCATCGGGCCGGGGTGCATCACGATCGCGTGCCCGGGCAGCAGCGCCAGCCGGTCGGCGTCCAGCCCGTACCGGCGGCTGTACTCCCGGACGCTCGGGAAGTAGGCGTCGGCCATCCGCTCGCGCTGCACCCGCAGCATCATCACCACGTCGCTGACCGGCAGGACCGCGGGGAGGTCGTAGCTGGTCGCGCACGGCCAGCTACCGACCGCCACGGGCAGCAGCGTCGGCGGGGCGACCAGCGTCACCTTTGCCCCGAGCGTGTGCAGCAGCCACACGTTGGACCTGGCGACCCGGCTGTGCAGCACGTCGCCGACGATCGCCACGCGCAGCCCGTCCACGCGGCCCAGCCTGCGCCGGATCGTGAACGCGTCGAGCAGCGCCTGGGTGGGATGCTCGTGGGTGCCGTCCCCGGCGTTGATCACGCTGCCGGCCACCCATCGGGCCAGGCGATGCGGCGCGCCCGAGGCGCCGTGCCGGATCACCACCGCGTCGGCGCCCATCGCCTGGAGCGTCAGCGCGGTGTCCTTCAGGCTCTCGCCCTTCGCGACGCTGGACCCCTTGGCCGAGAAGTTGATCACGTCGGCCGACAGCCGCTTGGCCGCGACCTCGAACGAGGTCCTGGTCCGGGTGGAGTCCTCGTAGAACAGGTTGACCACGGTCCGGCCGCGCAGGGTGGGCAGCTTGGGGATCTGCCGTCCGGCGAGCCCGGCGAGCTCCTCGGCCGTGTCCAGGATGTCCAGCGCGTCCTGGCGGCTCAGGTCGGCCGCGGAGATCAGGTGCCGGTTCACCGGTCACCGCCAGCCGGCCCGCCGGCACCGGGCTGCCGGGACTCAGCTGGCCGGGCCTGCGCCCCCTGTCCCGGCGGGCCGCCGCCTGCCCGGGGCGGGCCGCCCCCTGCCCCCGGCGAGCCGGGTCCTGCCAGCAGGCGGACCGCGTCCACGCCGTCGGTCTCGGCCAGCAGGACGCGGACCTGCTCGCGCTTGGAAGTGGGCAGGTTCTTGCCGACGTAGTCCGGCCTGATCGGCAGCTCCCGGTGACCACGGTCCACGAGGACCGCGAGCTGGACGGCCCGGGGCCGCCCGATGTCGCTGAGCGCGTCCAGCGCCGCGCGGACCGTCCGGCCGGAGTAGAGTACGTCGTCGACGAGGATGACGATCTTTCCGTCGATGCCGCCCGGCGGCACCTCGGTGTGGCCGAGCGCCCTGGCCGGGCGGAGCCTCAGGTCGTCCCGGTAGAGCGTGACGTCGAGGGAGCCGAACGGGACGTCCGCGGCCTCCGCCTGGGCGAGCCGCCCGGCGAGCCGCCGGGCCAGCGGAACCCCGCGCGTCGGGATGCCCAGCAGCACCACGTCGCCGCCGCCGTCGGTACGCTCCAAGATCTCGTGCCCGATCCGGGTGAGTGCCCGCCGGATCTCGTCGGCGCCCAGGACCGCCTTGCCGTCGCCCGCCCCCGGCCGGGCGGCGCCCACCATCGCAGCCATCAGTGGACCTCCTTGCCCGCCTCACCGGACGAGCGTTAAAGGACGTCTGTCACGCTCAACCTACCAGCACCCGCGAGCCGCCCCGCCACCAGGCCGCGGCGCGCCCGCGCCGTGGTTGCCGCCCCGGCCGGAGCGAAGCGGGCAGCGGGAATCCGTCCTGCACGAGTTGCGTTACTTTTTGCCGTTCGGCTTGACCTTGTCGCGCTCGCGGCCTACCGTCACTGTCCGTAACCATCACCAAGCTCCTACGAATTCAGCCCAGGGGACCCGAGAACATGCCATCTGACTACGCAAAGACCCTTGGCGCCCGGTTGCGTGCGATTCGAACCCAGCAGGGCCTGTCCCTGCACGGAGTCGAGGAGAAGTCTCGCGGCCGGTGGAAGGCCGTCGTTGTCGGCTCCTACGAGCGCGGCGACCGGTCGGTGACCGTGCAGAAGCTCGCCGAGCTCGCGGAGTTCTACGGCGTCCCGGTCTCCGAGCTGCTGCCCGGGGACTCAAGTCCCGGCGTGCTCGCGCCCGCTCCCAAGCTTGTCATCGACCTGGAGCGGATGGCCCAGCTCCCCCGGGAGAAGGCCGGGCCCCTGGCGCGCTACGTGGCGACGATCCAGAGCCAGCGCGGCGACTACAACGGGCGCGTGCTGTCCATCCGCCAGGAGGACCTCCGCTCCCTCGCGGTCATCTACGACAAGTCCCCCGCCGACCTGACCGAGGAGCTGATCAGCTGGGGAGTGCTGGACTCCAGCGCCCGGGGCGCGATGGACCCGGCGTCCTGACCCGTCTGCGGGAGGCCGCGGCGGGCGGCGACGGTCGCTTCCACATCTTCGCTGGCGGCGGCGGCTAGATCGCCGTCGGAAGCGGCAGCGCCTGCTGGGCGGGCACGCCCAGGACGCCCTCCACGAGCGTGACGAACGTCGCCGCGTCGCGCAGCAGCTCGTCCGCCTCGCGGCTGGTGACCGCCCGCGGGAGCCCCGCCTCGGCGGCCGCGCGCTTGCTCGCGCTCGCGGCGAAGAACGCCGCCCACTCGCTCAGCGTCGGCTCGACCCGGGAGAGAAGCTCCCACACGCTCTGCGGGCGCCGCCGCCGGGAGGACGCCGGCTCGGCCCGGGCCGCCACGATCGCGGCGGCGGCCCGCAGGGCCGCCAGGTGCGCGCACACGTACCTGGCCGCCGCCTGCCCCTCGCCGTCGGCCGAGGCCAGGCCCTGGCGCGCCGACTCAAGCAGCGCCAGGGCCGACGGGGCCACCCGGCACCGCGCGCTGCCGGGACGATCCCGCGTGATCGTGCTCATGGCGACGTCCTCCTGATCCGCCGTGGGCTGGCCGGGCGAGGCGCTTCCCCACACCGCGCCCGGCCGGCGCCGAGCGGCCCGAGGGGGCTGGGCCGAAGGGCGCTCCCACGGATCAATTCGAACATAGATTCGTTCAGCTGTCCACCTGCTTCCCTGCTGCGTTCGAAGCTAGCGGCGGGGTCTGACACTCTCTGCCGCCCGCGTGCGCCTCGTGCCGCCTCCCCGCACCGCCGCCTCCGGCCCGCCCGGCTCCGGCCCGCCCGGCTCCAGATCGCGTAGGCTGGGCGGGGTGCCGTCCCTGCCTGTGCTGACCGAGCTCAGCCCGGCCGAGTTCATCGGCGAGCTCGACCCGCTGCTCGCGATCTACGCCGACGCGATGGGCGCCGACCCGGACGGGCTGCCGGGCCGGCGAGAGGTGATGCGCCGGCATGCCGGGTACCCGGCGTTCCGCGCGGTCACCGCCCGGCTGGACCGGGAGGGGCCGGTGGTCGGCTTCGCCTACGGGTTCCACGGCGCAGGCGGCCAGTGGTGGCACGACGCCGTGTGGTCGGCCCTGTCCTGGTCCCTCGGGCTGACCGCCGCCGCGCACTGGCTCGCCGACTGCATGGAACTCGCCGAGATCCACGTGCTCACGCCCCGCCAGCGGATGGGCATCGGCACGCGGCTCATGCTCGCCATGACCGCCGGGCGGCCGGAGCGCACCGTGATGCTGTCGACGCCCGACCGGGAGACGACCGCCCGCCGGCTCTACCGCCGCCTGGGCTTCTCCGACCTGATGACCGGCTACAGCTTCCCGGGCGGCAGCCCTCCCTACGCGATCATGGGAGCGCTGCTGCCGCTGCGCGATCCGATCGCGGCGGACAGCCGGCCCCGGTCGGCGAGCCCCAGCATCTGATAGATCTCCCCCGTCGCCCGGGATCCGTTGAGCGTGTAGAAGTGCAGGCCCGGCACGCCCTCGTCGAGCAGCCTGCGGCACATCGCGGCGGCGTGCTCCACGCCGATCCGGCGCACGGCCGCCCGGTCGGACTCGTGCCTGGCCAGCTGGTCCGCCAGGCCGGGCGGGAATTTCGCACCGGACAGCAGCACCGCGCGGCCGATCATGCGGACGCTGGTGATCGGCATGATGCCCGCGATGATCGGGATGCCGCAGCCGCGGGCCGCGACCTCATCCCGGAACCGCAGGTAGTCGTCGGGGTAGAAGAACATCTGCGTGATGGCGAAGTCCGCGCCGGCCCGGCACTTGTCGACGAAGAACCCCAGGTCGGCCTCCCGGCTCACGGCCCGCACGTGCCCTTCGGGGAACGCCGCGACACCCACGCAGAAGTCACCCGACTCCCGCACCAGCCGGACCAGGTCGATCGCGTGGCGCAGGCCCCGCGGATGGGGCACCCACTCCCCCGCCGGGTCGCCCGGCGGGTCGCCGCGGAGCGCGAGGACGTTGCGCACGCCGACGGCCGCGTAGGAGCCGATCACGTGGCGGAGCTCGGCGACCGAGTGGTTGACCACGGTCAGGTGGCCGACCGGCGTGAGGGTCGTCTCCTCGGCGATCCTGCCGGTGACCCGGACGGTCCGGTCCCTCGTGGTGCCGCCGGCGCCGTAGGTGACCGAGACGAACGTGGGACCCAGCGGCTCGAGGCGCCTGACCGCCGACCAGAGCTGCTGCTCGTCGGCATCGCTCTTGGGCGCCATGAACTCGAAGGAGAACGAGCGCCCGCCGGTTGCGAGCAGCTCCCTGATCAGGGGCGCCTGGCGGACCGTGCGAGGTGGCATCGCCCCAGGTTATCGGGGCGGTGAGGGCGGCGGGCCGGCAACGGCGTGCGCCTCGCGCGACAGGACCCGGCATGACGGCCGGCTCGGGCGCCAGCGCGCCTCGCCCGGCAAGGTCCGGCGGCGGCTAGGGTCACGAGCATGGCGAGCAGTCCCGGGCAGAGCCCGGCGGACCTGGCGAGAGTCCGCGGGGAGGTCGAGGCCGCGCTCGGAGGCTTCATCCGGCGCCAGCGCCGCGACCTCGCCGCCCTCAGCCCTGAGCTCACTGCGTGCGCCGATGCGATCGCGGACTTGCTCGCGGGCGGCAAGCGGCTGCGGGCCGCGTTCTGCTACTGGGGCTGGCGCGCCTGCGGCGGGGCGGACGTCCCGGCGATCTTCGCGGCCGCCGCCTCCCTCGAGCTGCTGCACGCCAGCGCGCTCGTGCACGACGACGTGATGGACGCCAGCGACACGCGCCGGGGCCAGCCGTCGGTCCACCGGCGATTCGAGGCCCGGCACGGCGCCGCGGGCTGGCGCGGCTCGGCGGAGCGATTCGGCATGGGGTCGGCGATCCTCGTCGGCGACCTGCTGCTGGCCTGGACCGACGAGATGCTGCGCACCAGCGGCCTGCCGCCTGCGGCGGTGTGGCGCGGCCTGGCCGTCCTCGACGCGATGCGGACGGAGGTCTTCGCCGGGCAGTACCTCGACCTGGTCGGCCAGGCGTCCGGCTCGGCGCGGGTCGCCGACGCGCTGAGGGTGGTGACCTACAAGTCGGCCAAGTACACGGTCGAGCGCCCGCTGCACCTCGGCGCCGCCCTCGCCCTGGCCGGGCACGGCGAGGCAGGGCACGGCGAGGCAGGGCATGGCGAAGCAGGGCACGGCGAGGCAGGGCACGGCGAGGCCGGGCACGAGGCGGCCGTACGGTCGGCGTTCACCAGCTTCGGCATCCCGCTGGGCATCGCGTTCCAGCTCCGCGACGACATCCTCGGCGTGTTCGGCGACCCGGCCAGGACCGGCAAGCCGGTCACCGACGACCTGCGCGAGGGAAAGCGGACGGTCCTGCTCGCCCTGGCCAGGGAGCGAGCCGGCCGGCGGCAGGCGGCCGTCCTCGATCGCTCGGTGGGCGACCCGCATCTCACCGAGTCCGGGGCGCGGCGGGTGCGCTCCGTGATCACCGGCACCGGGGCGCTCGCCGAGTGCGAGATGATGATCGACCGGAACGTCAAGGAGGCGCTGGCGGCGCTGGAGTCGGCGCCGATCACCGAGGAGTCCAAGTCGGCGCTCGCCGACCTCGCGGTCGCCGCCACGTCCCGCGCCGATTAGGCGAGGTCAACGGGAACGCCAGGGGACGGCGTGCGACGGCGCGCGGCCACCACCCGGGCCATGGCCGCACGGCACGCGGCGGGCCGCCACGGGGTGAGCGCCACCGCGCCCGTGCCGGTGGCGAGGGAGACCGCGGCGATGATCGCGCCGGGGAGCTGCCCCGGGGGCTGGGCGGGCCGGTGCCACCAGCGGAACCGCCCCCGCCGTGTCCGCCCCGTAAGCAGGTGACCGGGAAGAACGAGGCGCGCGGCAGCACCAGGCCAGGTCCCAGCGGAAGATCCTCCCGGACAGCACTCCCGTGCCGCTGGCGAACGCCCGCACGCTTGACCTGGCCGGCCACAGCGGTCATCATCACTGCGCAGCCACGCCTGCACCGGGCCCGGACCGGTCCCCGGCCACTGGCGGAAAGCCGGTGCCAGGTGCTGGGGGACGACAATCTCCCGCGAAGTCCGCGCCATGGCCCTGGGCTGTCGTTCCCGGATGCACGTGACGATGTATGCGGCACCTGGGAAGCTTGCCGGCGGGAGGCTGAATGGCCGCAGGACGTCGCTGAGGCGGCGGGGCAGGGCAGGAGATGGATGTCTTCCGGGTTCGTGACCAGCTGATCGAGGACTACCGGGAGTTCACCGGGTCGTTCGTCGACATCCTCGACAAGCGGATCAGAGAGCACGTCGGCGAGCGGATGGAGCATGGTTATCAGTGGCCCGATCCCTGGCTGTCGCTGAACCCGAATTTCGCCCCGGGCGGGACGATCACGGACCTGGTGTCGGACGGGCTGCTCCGGCCGGAGTGCGAGCAGATCTTCCGGCTGAGGGAGAACGGCGGCGATGGCCAGGTCCTGCGGCTGCACCGGCACCAGCGTGAGGCGATCGAGGCGGCCCGCACTGGTGACAGCTATGTGCTGACAACGGGCACCGGATCCGGCAAGAGCCTGGCGTACATCATCCCGATCGTCGACCGGGTGCTGGCGGCCAAGGCGGCCGGGACATACCGGCCCGGGATCAAGGCCATCGTGGTGTACCCGATGAACGCCCTGGCCAACAGCCAGCGCCGGGAGCTGGCGAAGTTCCTGTCGGCCGGGCTTCCTGCCGGCCCGCTGGTGACGTTTGACCGTTACACCGGCCAGGAGTCACCGGCCGAGCGCGAGAGGATCATCGCCAGCCCGCCGGACATCCTGCTGACGAACTACGTGATGCTGGAGCTGATCCTCACCCGGCCGAGAGAGCGGGCTCTGGTCGAGGCCGCAAGCGGGCTGTGGTTCCTGGTCCTCGACGAACTGCACACTTACCGCGGCCGCCAGGGCGCCGATGTGGCGCTGCTGGTCCGGCGGCTCCGCAAGGCCTGCCAGGCGCCCGAGGTCCAGTGCGTGGGCACCTCGGCCACAATGACCACCGAAGGCGACGCCGCCGAGCAGCGGTGGGTGGCGGCAAGCGTCGCGACCACCTTGTTCGGCGTTCAGGTCCGGCCGGAGCGCGTCATCGGCGAGACCCTCGAACGGATCACGATCGCGGATTCCGCAGAACCGGAGGCGCTGCGGGATCGGGTAGGGAGGCTTGATCCGCCGCACACGTTCGAGGCGTTCACCAGGGACCCGCTCGCCGCGTGGATCGAGCAGGTTTTCGGGATCGAGCCCGGCTCGCCCCCCGGGCGGCCCATTCGCCGGCGGCGCCCGCTGACGCTGCCCGAAGCCGCCGCCCAGCTTGCGATGGAGACCGGCGCCCCGCCTGAGCAGTGCTCCCGGGCCATCAAGGAAGTCCTGCAAGCCGGGTCGGCGATCATGAGTCCCGCCACCGGACGGCCAGTGGTCGCGTTCAGGCTGCACCAGTTCCTGTCCAAGGGCGACAACGTGTACGTGACGCTGGAGCCGCCCGCCTCCCGGCATATCACCAGCACCTACCAGGTCGCGGCGCCCGGCTCGGAGGCCGGCCGGGAGCGGATACTGCTCCCGGTGGCGTTCTGCCGCGAGTGCGGGCAGGACTACCTGATCGTGACCCGGCGTGACACCGAGACCGGCCGTGTCTACGGCCCCCGGGTGGACAGGGATGCCTCGGGCGGCGACGACGCCGAGGGCTACCTGTATGTCAGCGACGACCAGGCATGGCCTGGCTCGCTCGATCAGGTGCTGACCGATGGCCGCCTGCCGTACTCATGGGTGAGCTACGACCCCGAGGCCGGGCAGATCGTGGATCCGGCCAGGCTCAAGCTGCTACCTGAGCCTGTTCACGTCGACGTCACCGGCCACGAGACCACGACCGGGAACGGCACCTATGCCGCGTACGTGCTGGCGCCGTTCCGGTTCTGCCTGCGCTGCCGTACCTCTTATGAGCAGGCGCGCGGGAATGACTTCGCGAAGCTGGCGAAGCTGTCAGCCGAGGGTCGCAGCTCGGCCATGTCCCTGATCACGGCGAGCGTGGTGCGGGCTCTGCGCAGCAGCGGCGAGGGCGTTGGCGAGAAGGAGCGCAAGCTGCTGGCGTTCGTTGACAACCGCCAGGACGCCTCGCTGCAGGCCGGGCACTTCAACGACTTCGTCCAGGTAAGCCAGCTGCGAGGGGCGCTGTACCGGGCGCTGGTGAAGGCCCCCGGAGGGCTGACCGACGAGACCGTCGCCCAGCGAGTCACCGAGGCGCTCAACCTGACCATGGACGACTTCGCCCGGAACCCTGGCGCCAGGTACGGCCAGCGCGACGAGGCCTGGCGGGCGCTGCGCGAGGTCACCGGCTACCGGCTCTACCTCGACCTGGAACGCGGCTGGCGGGTCACCATGCCCAATCTGGAGCAGACAGGCCTGCTCCGCATCCGGTACCGGGACCTGACCGACGTCGCCGCCGATGCGTCGGTCTGGCATGACTGCCACGCGGTGCTGCGAGACGACGAACCTGGCCATCGCGAGGAGGTTGCCGCCGCGCTTCTGGACGAGCTCCGCCGCAACCTGGCGATCGACGTCGACTGCCTCAGCCCGGAAGGGTTCGAGCAGATACGACGGCTGTCAGCGCAGCACCTGAGGGAGCCCTGGTCGCTGCCCGAGCGCGAGCTTCCGCCCGCCGCTGGCGTGGCCTTCCCCGGCCCTGGCCGGCCCGGTCAGCGGCGTACCAGCCTCTACCTGTCCGGGCGCGGTCAGTTCGGCCGGTTCCTGGTCCGCGAGTACGGCGGCCGCGGTTTCAGCCTGAAGACAGCCGATGCTCAGGAGATCATCACGGACCTGATCGAGAGCCTTCACGACACCGGGCTGCTGACGGTAGCAGTGCCCCCAGCAGGAGACGACGTGGCCGGTTACCGGCTGCGGGCGGCGGTGATTCACTGGCAGGCCGGTACGGGGCTGTCGGGCGCCGAGGACCGGGTGCGGCGGACCCTGGACAGGGCTGAGGGCCCGCGGGTCAACCCGTTCTTCCGCGACCTGTACCGGAATATGGCCGAGACGATCTCCGGGCTGCGCGCCCGCGAGCACACCGCCCAGGTACCACCGATCGAGCGGCAGGAGCGCGAGCGGGAGTTCAGCGAGGCCACGCTACCGGTCCTGTACTGCTCGCCGACAATGGAGCTCGGCGTCGACATCAGCGCGCTGAGCGCCGTCGGGCTGCGCAACGTCCCGCCGACCCCGGCAAACTACGCGCAGCGCGCGGGCCGTGCGGGCCGGTCCGGCCAGCCAGCCCTGGTCGTCACCTACTGCGCCACGGGCAACGCCCACGACCAGTACTACTTCCGGCGGCCGGGCGACATGGTCGGCGGGAGCGTCTCGCCGCCCCGGCTGGACCTGGCGAACGAGGATCTCATCAGGTCGCATGTGCATGCGATCTGGCTCGCCGAGACCGGCCAGGACCTCTACGGCTCGCTGACTCAGCTACTGGACGTGGCCGGGGACCAGCCCTCCCTGCACTTGCTGCCCGCGGCGCGCGAGCGGCTGGCCGATCCGGGGGCAGCCCGTCGCGCGGTGGAACGCGCCCGGAGCGCGCTAGCCGGCCTGACCGCCAGCCTCGCTGGCGCACCCTGGTGGCGTGACAGGTGGATCGAGGACGCGGTGCGGGAGGCGCCCGGCCGCTTCGACGAGGCCTGCCAGAGGTGGCGTGATCTGTACCTGCTGGCGCTGCGGGAATTCCGTTTCCAGTCAGCCCGCTCGGTCGACCACTCCGTGCGGCATGCCGACCGGGACGACGCCGCGCGGCGGGCCCGCGACGCCAGAGTCCAGCTGAACCTGCTCAGCAACGAGGACTCCGACGACTTCCAGACAGACTTCTACTCTTACCGCTACTTCGCTTCCGAGGGCTTCCTGCCCGGCTACTCCTTCCCCCGCCTTCCGCTGGCCGCCTACATCCCCGGCGTCGCAGGCCGGCGGGAAGGTGACTACATCCAGCGGCCTCGGTTCATCGGCATCGCCGAGTTCGGTCCCGGCGCGGTCATCTACCACGAGGGAGCCCGCTACCAGGTATTCAGCGTGACGCTGCCGCCCGCCGAGCCCGGCCAGGAGGGACTGGCCACGAGCGCCGCCCGGCGCTGCCGGGACTGCGGCTACCTGCACCCGGAAGCGGTCGGCATCGACGTCTGCGAGCACTGCAGGCAGCCGCTGGCCGACACTACCCGTGCGCTGCTGCGGCTCAGCTCGGTGCGCACGGTGCGCCGCGACCGGATCTCCTCCGACGAGGAAGAACGCCGCCGTGCCGGGTTCGAGCTGGAGACCTCCTACCGGTTCGCCGAGCACGGCGGGCATGCGGGCCGCATCGACGCCACCGCTTCCGATAGCAGCGGGCCGCTGCTCACCCTTACCTATGGCGACTCCGCGACGGTGCGGCGCACGAACATCGGGCGCCGTCACCGCAAGAACCGCGACGTCCACGGCTACCTGATCGACGCGACCACCGGCCGGTGGCTGCGGGAGAACGAGCGCGAGGACGAGGCAGCCCCCGAAGAGGAAGGCCTGGAGGCAGCGGCGGGCATTCCTCGCAAGCAGCGCGTCATCCCGTATGTGGAGGACCGCCGCAACATCCTGGTGACCCGCCTGGCCGCGCCGGTCAGCCCGGAAACTGCGGTCACCGCCGCGATCGCGCTGGAGCGCGGCATCGAGGCGGCCTTCCAGCTCGAAGACAGCGAGATCGAGAGCGAATTGCTGCCCGACTCCGAGCGGCGGGGACGTGCAGTTCTCATCGAGAGCGCCGAGGGCGGCGCGGGGGCGCTGCGCCGCCTGGTCGCCAGCCAAGCCGACCTGCGCCGCGCGGTCCGCGCCGCCCTCGAGATCATGCACTTCGACCCTGACACCGGCACGGACCGGAGCGCTGACGCCGCGGCCCGCTCCGGCGAGGAGCCGTGCGTCCGCGCGTGCTATGACTGCCTGCTCTCCTACCGGAACCAGAACCTGCACGACATGATCGACAGGCGGCTGGTCGCCGGACTGATGCTCAGCCTCAGCCACTGCGAGATGGCCGCCCCGGATCCCGCCGCGCCCCGCCCGCTGCACGCAGATCCGCGCGATCCCCGGGCGGCCGCCTTCGTGGCCTGGCTGCGCTCCCGGGATCTGCGGCTGCCAGACGACGTCGACGCCGAGGTCGCGGGAGTCAGGCCGGACCTGATCTACCGGCGACACGATGCCAGCGTGGGGGTCTTCTTCTGCGAGAACGCCCAGGATGAGCATGCGCAGGGCGCGGATGTGCTCCGCGACCTTGGCTGGAGCGTCATCATCATCGGGACCGACGCGAACTGGCAGCAGGTCGCCGAGAGGTATCCGAGCGTGTTCGGTACTGAGTGATGCCCGCTTCGGGAGGAGCTGTGACGACTCAGGCACCTGCGTTCGAGGCAGGCACGCTGGTGGCCGCTCGCGGACGGGAGTGGGTGGTGCTCCCTCAGTCCGAGCCGCCCGGCTTCCTTGTGCTGCGCCCGCTAGGCGGCGGCGAGGACGAGGTCGCCGCCGTCTTCCCGGCGCTGGAGCAGGTCACCCAGGCCACCTTCCCGCCCCCTGAGCCGGCCGACGCCGGGACCGCGGCCAGCGCCGGGCTGCTGCGAGCGGCGCTGCGGCTCGGCTTCCGGGGCACCGCCGGGCCGTTCCGGTCGCTGGCCCGGCTGGCCGTGGAGCCCCGCGCCTATCAGATTGTCCCGCTGCTGATGGCGCTGCGCCAGGACATCGTGCGGCTGCTGATCGCTGACGACGTCGGCATCGGCAAGACCATCGAGGCCGGCCTGGTCGCCGCCGAGCTACTGGAGCAGGGCGACGCGCTCGGCCTAGCGGTCCTGTGCGGCCCGGCGCTGGCTGAGCAGTGGCAGCATGAGCTGGCGGAGAAGTTCGCCATCCCGACCGAGCTGGTCCTTCCCGGTACTATCCGCAGGCTGGAACGCGGGCTGCTGCAGGGCGAGACCTTGTTCGACCGGCACCGTCACCTGGTAATCTCCACTGACTTCATCAAGCGCCCGGGGCTTCGCGAGCAATTCTGGCGCGGCTGCCCGGACCTGCTGATCATCGACGAGGCGCATGCCTGCGTGACGGACGGGACGGGCGGCCGGTCGCGGATGCTCCGGCACGAGCTAGTCAGCCGCCTGGCACGGGATCCCCGGCGGCACCTGATCCTGGTCACCGCGACCCCGCACAGCGGCAAGGAGGAAGGCTTCCGGAACCTGCTGGCACTGCTGGGTGACGGCCTCGACCGCGCGAACCTGGAGTCGCAGCACGGCCGGGAGCGGCTGGCCCGTCACTTCGTCCAGCGCCGTCGTGCCGACATCCGGTCCTACCTGGACCAGGCGACCCCGTTCCCGGAGGATCGGCTGACCCGAGAGCGGCCCTACCCCCTCTCGCCCGCCTACAAGAAGCTGTTCGATGACGTTCTCGCTTACGCCAGGGAACGGGTCCGCGATCCCGAGGGCGGCCAGGTGAAGCAGCGGGTCCGGTACTGGTCGGCGCTGGCGCTGCTGCGGGCGCTGGCCTCCTCCCCCCGCGCGGCCGCCGCGACCCTGCGCACCCGCGCGACGAACCTGGAGGCCGGCGACACCGCCGAGGCAGACCGGCTCGGCCGCTCCGCGGTCTTCGACCAGCCCGACGAGGAGACGATCGAGTCCGCCGACGCGACCCCGGGTTCGGACGATGACGCCGGGGCGGGGGACACGCCCGAGCGCCGCCGCCTGCGCCGGTTCGCCGCCCGCGCCGCGGCGCTGGAGGGCGAGGCCGACGTCAAGCTCACGGCGGCCGCGGAGGTGGTGAAGGAACTGCTGCTGGACGAGTTCAACCCGGTGGTGTTCTGCCGGTTCATCGACACCGCCGAGTACGTGGCCCAGCACCTGGCTCGCGAGCTCGGCGACGGTTACGCGGTCGCCGCCGTGACCGGCACCCTGCCCCCGGAGGAACGCCAGGCCCGGATCCAGGACCTGACCGACGGCGAGCGCCGTCCGGTGCTGGTCGCCACCGACTGCCTGTCTGAGGGCGTGAACCTGCAAGAGAGCTTCCAGGCCGTGGTCCACTACGACCTGGCCTGGAACCCGACCCGGCACGAGCAGCGGGAGGGCCGGGTAGACCGGTTCGGCCAGCGCTCCCGCACGGTCCGCGCGGTCATGCTGTATGGCACCGACAACGGCGTGGACGGGATCGTGCTGGGCGTGCTGCTGCGCAAGCACGAGCAGATCCGGAAGGCGCTCGGCATCTCGGTCCCCGTGCCCGACCGCAGCGACGACGTGGTCCAGGCGATCCTGGAAGGCCTGCTGCTCCGCGACATGCCCGGCGAGCAGCTCACCCTGGACCTCGGCAGCTTCGGCAGGCAGCGGCGGGAAGAACTGCACCGTGAGTGGGACAGCGCCGCCGCCAGGGAGCGCCAGTCCCGCACTCGCTACGCCCAGGCCGGGATCCAGCCCGCCCAGGTCGCCCGCGAACTGGCCGAGGTCCGGGCCAGCCTGGGGGAGCCGGCCGAGGTTGCCTCGTTTACCGAGGAAGCGTTCCGGGCGCTGCACGCGGACATTTCCGGGATACAGAACGGTTTCCGCGTGGCCGCTGCCGCACTCCCGGCCGGCCTGCGCGACGCGCTCATGCCCCGGAGCGCCCCGTCGCTGACGTTCCACCGCGACCTGCCCGTCCCTCCCGGGGAGTCCTGCCTGAACCGCGCCGACCCGAATGTCGCGGCCGTCGCCCGCTACGTGCTCGAGTCAGCCCTCGACCCTTCGCTCCCTGCCGGGCTGCGGCCCGCCCGGCGGTGCGGGGTGATGCGGACGGCCGCGGTGTCGCGGCGCACCACATTGCTCCTGGCACGCTTCCGCCTGCATGTCGAGCTCCCGGGACGCGACAGGCCCCGCCGGGTAGTGGCCGAGGACGCCCGCCTGCTTGCCTACCGCGGCCGTCCCGACGACGCCGACTGGCTCAGCAGCGAGGAAGCACAGCAGCTCGCCTCGGCCCGGCCCAGCGGCAACATCCCGCCCGACCAGGCCATCGACTTCGCCGAGCAGGCGGTCTCCGGCCTGCCCCGGCTTGGCGCGCACATCGACGAGACAGCCGACGAGCTGGCGGCGGCGCTGCGGGAATCGCACATCAGGGTCCGTGAGGCCGCCGGGCAGCACGCCCGGCGGCAGATCGTGGTCCGCCCGGAGAAACCCGCCGACATCCTTGGCGTCTATGTCTACCTGCCCGCCCCGGGTGCCACGTCATGAGCACCCCCGGATCGGTCAAGATCGTCGGTGGCCTGCTGCCCGCCGACCTGCTCAGCCGGGTGCTCGCCGCGGATCCGGCCGTGCCGGGAGCAGCACCGCAAACCTACGGCCTGGAACGCGGCGAGTCGGTCCGCCAGCAGGCCTCCCGCTCGTGGCTGTACCTGGTGGAGGTATGGCAGGACTTCCAGAGCCGCCTCGGCGGCACCTACGGGCAGCCAGAAGCCGCAGAGGCCAGGTCAGCGCGCGTCACCAGGGAACGCTGGCTGCACATCCTGCTCCGCGAGCTCGGCTTTCGTCCGGTGCCAGCCGACGGCGGGTTCGAGATCGACGGCAGCAGCTTCCCGGTCAGCCACCGGCACGGCCACGTGCCGATTCACCTGCTCGCCTGGCGGACCAGCCTGGACCACAGGACCGCGCGGGTCGCTGCCAGGCCGCCGCAGTCCATGCTCCAGGAACTGCTCAACCGGGACCCCGGCTGCCTGTGGGCGATACTTTCCAACGGCGCCACGCTGCGGCTGCTGCGGGACTCCGCAACCTTGTCCGGCTCGGCGTACGTCGAGTTCGACCTCGAGGCGATCTTCGACGGAGAGCTGTTCTCCGACTTCGTTCTGCTCTACCTGACCTGCCACCAGTCCCGGTTCCAGGACCACGCCGGCAACGGCCCCGCCTCCTGCTACCTGGAACAATGGCGCGCCTTCGCCGCCGAGCAGGGCGAGCGCGCCCTCAACCTGCTCCGGGAGGGAGTCCAGCAGGCGATCTCCGGCCTGGGCACCGGCTTCCTGTCCCACCCTGGCAACCCGCACCTGCGGGCGCGCCTGGACGCCCAGGCTGGCGAGCTGACCCTCGACGACCTCAACCGGGCATTGCTGCGGATCGTCTACCGCCTGCTGTTCTGGTTCGTCGCCGAGGACCGCGGCCTGCTGCTGCTTCCCGCGGCCGACGACGCCAGCCCGGAGGAACGGTCACGGCTGCTCAGGGCGCGCGACCGGTACGACCGCTACTTCTCCTCGGCCCGGCTGCGCACGCTCGCCCGCCGCCACCGTGGCGGCAGGCACGGCGACCTGTGGGACGCGGTGCAGCTAGTCTTCGACGGGCTCGGCACCGAGGGAGGCATCCCCGAGCTCGCGCTTCCCGGCATCGGCGGCATCTTCGAGACCAAGCGCGACGACGGGCGCCCGCTGCCCCTGGACGAGCCGCTCGCCGGGGCGCGCCTGTCCAACGAGGCCCTGCTCGGCGCGGTCCGCGCCCTGTCGATTGTCCGGCCTATCAGGGGCGGCGGCCTGCGCAGGGTGGACTTCGGCAACCTCGGCGCCGAGGAACTCGGCAGCGTATATGAGTCCCTGCTGGAACTGGTGCCGCGCTACGACCCGGAGCAGCCTGCCTACACGCTGGAGAGCCTGCCCGGCAACGAGCGCAAGGAGACCGGCTCCTACTACACCCCGACCGCGCTCGTCGAATGCCTGCTGGACTCCGCGCTCGACCCGCTGCTCGACCAGGCCAGCGCCGGGCCCACGGTGACCGAGCGCGTCGGGGCGCTGCTGGACATCACGGTCTGCGACCCGGCCTGCGGCTCCGGGCACTTCCTGGTCGCGGCGGCCCGCCGGATCGCCAAGCGCGTCGCGGCCGAGGAGACCGGCGACCCCGAACCGCCGGAATCCGTCATCCGCGGCGCGCTGCGGCGCGTGGCAGCACGCTGCATCTACGGCGTGGACGTCAACCCGATGGCGGCCGAGCTGGCCAAGGTCTCCCTCTGGCTGGAAGCCCTGGAACCCGGCAAGCCGCTGTCGGTCCTCGACCAGAACATCCGGACCGGCAACTCCCTGCTCGGCGTCACCCCGGCACTGCTGGCCGGCGGACTGCCTGCAGCCGCGTTCGCGCCGATCGAAGGCGATGACCGCAAGGCCGCCGCCGAGCTTCGCAAGCAGAACGAGAAGGAACGCAAGGGCCAGGGCGAACTGTTCAGCCCGGCCAGGATCACGGTGACCAACGCGGCTCTTGCCCGGCAGGCCGCTGAGATCGCCACGACGCTCCCGAACAGCCTGGAGGACGCGCACCTGCAGCAGCGCCGCGCCGCAGAACTCGCCGCCTCTCCCGAGCGCCGCCGGCAGAAGCTGCTCGGCGACGCCTGGTGCGCCGCGTTCGTCCAGCCCAAGACGCGGGACAGCCGCGCGACCGCGATCACGACCGCGACCCTGCGGCGGCTGGCCGCCGGCGAGAGCAGGCCGGAACTCGCCGCCGCCGGGGACCTGGTGACAGGGCTGGAGGGGCAGTACCGGTTCTTCCACTGGCATGTCGAGTTCCCGCACATCTTCCGGACCGGCGACGCGGTCACCGGCATCGACCCCGCGGCCGGCTGGGCGGGCGGCTTCTCCTGCGTGATCGGCAACCCGCCCTGGGAGCGGGTCAAGCTTCAGGAGCAGGAGTTCTTCGCCGCGCGGCGCAAGGAGATCGCAGACGCTCCCAACGCGAGCGCTCGCAAGAAGATGATCGCCGCCCTGGCGGACAGCGGTGACCCCGCCGACCAGGCGCTGTACTCCGAGTTCCGGGCCGAACTGCGGAAGGCAGCCGGGTGGAGCCACCTGCTCCGCGACTCGGGCCGCTACCCGCTCACCGGCCAGGGTGACATCAACACCTACGCGGTCTTCGCCGAGACCGCCCGCACGGTCATCGCGCCCGCCGGCCGGGCCGGACTGGTCCTGCCCACCGGTATCGCCACCGACGCGACCACAGCGCCGTTCTTCGGCGACCTGGTGCGCAGAAGCCAGCTTGTGTCGTTCCTGGACTTCGAGAACGAGGCGTTCCTGCTCAGCCGCGCTGTCCATCACTCAGTACGATTCTGCCTGCTCTCGTTCTGCGGCAGGTCAGGCCGGATCGAGCGCGCGAGCTTCGCGTTCCGCACCCGCCACATGCGCGACCTTGAGTCTCGCCGGTTCACGATGCCGCCCGAGGAGATCCTGCTGGTCAACCCGAACACCGGCACCACCCCGGTGTTCCGCTCCCGCCGCGACGCGGAGATCACGATCGGCATCTACAAGCGGGTGCCGGTGCTCTGGCGCGACGAGCCCGAACAGAAGCCCTGGGGCGTGTCGTTCATGGCCATGTACCACATGGCCAATGACTCGGGCCTGTTCCGCACCCGCGAGGAGCTCGAACGCGACGGCTGGACGCTAAGAGGCAACGTCTTCGTCAAGGACGGCAGGCGCATGCTGCCGCTCTACGAGGCGAAGATGGTCCACCATTTCGACCACCGCTACGGCACCTACCTGGGCCAGACCCATTCCCAGGCCAACATGGGCACGCTGCCCCGGCTGGGCCTCGACGACAAGAACGACCCGCACCGGTTCGTGATGCCGCGCTACTGGGTCCAGGAGTTCGACACGCCGGACGAGCGACGGTCCAGGACGAAGCGGCCCGCCTGCCACCGTAGCGTGACCTCACGGCTGAAGGCCAGGGACTGGGACCGTGGCTGGCTGCTCGGCTGGCGCGACATCTGCCGCAGCACAGACGAGCGCACGGTCATCGCGGCCGCCATACCACGGGCAGCAGTAGGCCACAAGTTCCTACTTTGCTTCTCTCACAAGCACGCCGATCTGCTGGTGGCCAGCCTGTCCAGCTTCGTGCTGGACTACGCAGCCAGGCAGAAGATCGCTGGCACATCGATGACCTACTTCGTCTTCAAACAGCTTCCCGTGGTGCCGCCGGAGGCGTATGACGAGCCGGTGGCGTGGCTCGACGGCCAGGCGCCCGCGGGCTGGATCCGGGAGCGGGTGGCGGAACTCTCGTACACGGCGTGGGACATGCAGCCGTTCGCACGCGACCTTGGCGACGACGGGCCGCCGTTCCGGTGGGATGAGCAGCGGCGCGCCGTGATCCGCGCCGAACTCGATGCCGCTTACTTCCACCTGTACGGGCTGGACCGGGGCGAGGCGGAATACGTGATGGACTCGTTCGACGCCCTGCGCCGCCGAGAGCAGCGTGAGCTCGGCCAGTTCCGCAGCAAGCGGCTGATCCTCGACCGCTACGACGCCCTGGCCGCCGCCGCCCGCTCCGGCGTCGCTTACCGGACAAGCCTTAACCCGCCGCCCGGCCACGGCCCCCGTCATGCAAGGTAGTTCCGTGGCTGACGAGAAGGTGCGCTACTCCCTGATCCTGTGGGAGACGTTGCAGGTCCTGCGAGAAGCCTCTGGCCCCATGACAGTCGGCCAGGTGCTCGTCGAGGTCGAGAAGCGTATTCATCCAACGCCGTACGAGTGCGAGCAGCAGCGCACTGGGGGCATGCGATGGGAAACGGCGCTGCACTTCTACAGCGGCGACGCGGCCACCATCGGGTGGATGACCAAGCGCGGCGGCTGGTCGATTACTGAGGCCGGGATGGAGGCGCTGGACAGGCACCCGTCCCCAGACCTGCTTCTCGCCGAAAAGCAGCGGCTCTACCGCGAGATTGATAGGCAGCGCAAGGATGCCCAGCGAAACCTCGGCGAGGTCCATCAGTTCCTCGCCGACACGGTAGGCCTGGTGGGCCCGGGAACGTGGACCGCGCATGACGACCTGGCTGAGCTGGCGGGCACGGACGCGGCCGAGGTTGCGCATTTCCTGGCCAGCGCCAAGGTGAAGATCGCCAACTCCTACCGGGTGCTCAACGCGGATGGCACCTTCCCGCCCGAGGGAATGCTCAACTCCGCCTACCGCGGCACCGATCTGCATGCCCGGCTGGCCGGCGAGGGGATCGAGTTCGATGCCTCCGGTCACGCCAGCCAGGGGCAGCGTCTCACAGCGGACGTGCTGAAAGAGCTGATCGAGGCAGGGCGTGAGCCAGCCCAGCCAGTGGTCCCGGCGAGACGTGCCTGGATGGTCCGCGGCTCCAATGTGGATGGCTACAACCTGGTCCCGGAATGGCTGGAGGATGGGTTCGTCTCGCTCAGCGCCTCACAGCTTGGCTCGCTCGATCCCGGCACCTCCTATGAGGATCTGCGGCGCGCGGTCGATGAAGGCTACGAGCACAAGTCGTATGCGTTCCGTGGCCAGCGGCTGGAGGAGTTCGACCGGTTCCTGCGCCGGATGCGCATCGGCGACCTGGTGCTGACCACCCAGCACGGCATGGCTCACCTGGGTGAGCTGACCAGCCCCGCGTACTTCACCGAATCCCGCCGGGGCCTGTCGAACCTCCGCCGGGATGTCCGCTGGTATTCCACGGCCGAGCCGTTGGACGGCAGGCGGCTGCAGGCCCCGGTCCCGGCGCTGCTGCAAAGCCAGGCGTACGTGGTGGACCTGACCGAGGCCTACCGGCAGCTTGCCGCCCTGGTTCCCGGCGAGCAGCAGCCGCAGCCTCCGGCGCCAGTCACAGCCCAGCGGCAGCTCGCCTTCCATCCGGTCACCGACGAGTTCGCCAGGAAGATGCTTCTGGACCGGGCGGAGCTGGCCACGATCGCGGACCTGCTGTGGGAGCGGAAGCAGATCGTGCTGTACGGCCCGCCGGGCACCGGCAAGACCTACCTCGCTGTCAAGCTCGCCGAGCACCTCACCGACGAGGGCGCGGTCAAGCTGGTGCAGTTCCACCCGTCCTACACCTATGAGGACTTCTTCGAGGGGTTCCGGCCGGAGCCGGGAGGCAGCGGCACGCTGACGTTCATGCTGCGGCCGGGGCCGTTCCGCGCGTTGGCTGAGGCCGCCGAGGACAACAAGACCACGCCCTACATCCTGATCATCGACGAGATCAACCGCGCCAACCTGGCCAAGGTGTTCGGCGAGCTGTTCTTCCTGCTGGAATACCGGGACGAGCAGATCAGCCTGCAGTACTCGCCGGACAGGGAGTTCACGCTGCCGCAGAACCTGTTCTTGATCGGCACGATGAACACCGCCGACCGTTCGATCGCGCGGATCGACGCGGCCATGCGCCGCCGGTTCCAGTTCGTTGAGCTGCACCCGGACGTCCCGCCGGTGCGGGGCCTGCTGCGCCGGTGGCTGGAGGAGCGCAAGCTCCCCATCGAGGCGGCGCTCCTGCTCGACGAGCTGAACCGCCGGATCGAGGACTCCGACGCCGCGATCGGGCCGTCCTACCTGATGGACGAGCGGATCTACCGCCGCCCCGACGGGCTGGAGCGGGTCTGGCAGTACCAGATCATGCCGCTGCTGGAGGACCTGTTCTACGGGCAGCGTGACCTTGCCGAGCGCTACGGCCTGGCCAGCCTGCGCCAGTCGATTGCCGGCCCGCACGCGGCGACGTGATACGAATCGACCTGGGCGAACTGGCCCCCGCACCGCCGGTGCGGATGACCGTCGAGCAGGGCAG